>Ga0209633_10000356_pt1 | contig 54257 bp, 47 predicted proteins | sample Cruoilmetagenom1_FD_187290 | JGI IMG/M metagenome (GOLD analysis project Ga0209633, IMG submission 187290) | Oil polluted marine microbial communities from Coal Oil Point, Santa Barbara, California, USA - Sample 1 (SPAdes) (version 2) | ecosystem: Environmental > Aquatic > Marine > Oil seeps ... | reverse complement strand
GATCTACCGCGCCTATTCTCTAGCAGGCGCGGTCGGACCACTCAAATCACTCTTTGTTTCAAATTGTTATCGCGGCTCGCACGAGGAACCGCGGCAACAAAGTCAGTTCGCCTGACGCCTCAGAAAGGCTGGAATCTCAAGCAATTCCGCCTCCTCGCGAGGCTCGGGATTCGGTCCGGCCTCCATCGGCAGAGCCGACACCGGGGCCGGTTGGGCAACCCGCGGCACTTCGGTCTGTTCTGGCGACATGCTGGCCGCCGGCGCTTCGATCACACGCGGCGTATCGGCGGCCCTCGCGTCCACCGCGGCAGCCCGCTCTTCGTCGCTCACACTGTTGTCGATCAACAGCCCGAGCAACCGCGAGCGTGCCCTGGTGCGCGGCTTGGCGTCCGATGGCCCCGTTGCATCCGGCCTTGGCACTTCGCGAACCAGCGGGTGAGGAGGTGCGGTTTCCACAACGCTCGCCGGCGCGGATGGCGGCGTCGATGCGGCCACAACTGGTTTCGGGGTCTCTTCCGCGGACGGTGCGTTGAACACCGGATCCTGGCGGCCTTCGATGACCGGTGTCGGAGCCGGGGCAGGGGCAGGGGTAAAGGAGACCGACGGGTCCGGCTTCGGGGTCACCGCTTGGGTTACCGCCGGCACCTGTATCGGCGCTGCCTGCGCCGCCGCTGGGATCTCGACCGGCGCAGGTGCCGGAGCGGGGCTCGGCGCAAACATGGGCGCGAGCGCCGGTACCGGTTCGGCCTTGGGCTCGGTGGCCATTGGCGCCGGCGCCACGATGGGCGCCGCCGCAGGTGCCGCCTGAGCGACAATCGGCTTTGGCGACGGCAAGTCAATTGGCTCTCTCACCGGCTCCGCGACTCGCTCAATGACCGGCTCCGCAACCCGCTCGATGACCGGCTCCCGAATCGGTTCGCGAACAGGTTCCGGATCGAACTGGCTGGCTGTCTTGATATCCGGCTTGTCGTCCAATTTTGGACCGAGGCCAAAGATTTCCTCCGGGTCTTCATCATCCGCGATGATCTCGGTTCGTGGTAGCGCCGGCCGGCGCGCGCGCTCATCGAGCACACGCACACGGTTGGGTTGAGGCGGGGCGACGGCGTGGTGGCCGTTGATCCCGGTGGCGAAGATTGACACCCGGATACGGCCCTGGATCGCCTCGTCGAAGGTCGAACCGAAGATGATATTGGCGTCTGCGTCGACCTCCTCGCGGATCCGGTTGGCCGATTCGTCGACTTCGTAGAGCGTCATGTCGTTGCCGCCGGTGATGTTGATCAGAACACCCTTGGCGCCGCGCAGCGACACGTCGTCGAGCAACGGGTTGGCGATGGCCGATTCCGCGGCTTTGATGGCCCGGCCGTCGCCTTCGGCTTCTCCCGCGCCCATCATGGCCTTGCCCATCTCACCCATCACCGTCCGGATATCGGCGAAATCGAGGTTGATCAGGCCGGGCATAGTCATGAGGTCGGTGACGCCCCTGACACCGGCGTAGAGAACTTCGTCAGCCAGCTTGAAGGCATCGGTGAATGTCGTGTTCTCATCGGCCACCCGGAAAAGATTCTGGTTGGGGATGACGATCAGCGTGTCGACCTGTTCCTGCAGCTCATTGAGGCCGTCCTCGGCGACCTTCATGCGGTGCGCGCCCTCGAACTGGAAGGGTTTGGTGACGACCGCGACCGTGAGCACACCTTGCTCTCGGGCAAGGCGGGCGATCACAGGCGCTGCGCCTGTGCCCGTGCCGCCACCCATGCCGGCGGTGACGAAGGCCATATGACATCCTTGCAGATGATCGATGATCTCCTGCATGCCCTCCTCGGCAGCGGCGCGTCCGATTTCTGGGCGCGAACCGGAGCCGAGGCCCTGCGTGATGCTGAGCCCGAGCTGGATCCTACGCTCGGCCAAAGACTGGGCCAGCGCCTGAGCGTCTGTGTTGGCGACGATGCACTCAACCCCTTCGAGGTTCGAGCGGATCATGTTGTTGACGGCATTGCCGCCGGCGCCGCCGACCCCGAACACCATGATGCGGGGTTGAAGCTCCGATGGTATCCGCGGCGTGCTTAAGTTGATTCCCATAGCAACCTCCGATTTGTTTTTAGCAGTTTAGACGTCCCGGGTCGCGTACGACGTCCCGGTGCGATTGGATTCACCCTGTCGGTCAGAAGTTTTCATGCAGCCAGTCTCCGATGCGGCCAATGAGGCCGCTTGGCTCTCCCAGTTTTCGCGGTCGTCCGATCGCGCGATCGTCGTGCCGCGTCGTTGCGTAGCGCAGCAGGCCCGCTGCGACGGAAAAGGCCGGCCCGGATACTGATTGGGCGAGGCCAGCAATTCGCGCCGGGCGCCCAAGGCGGACCTGCGCTTCGAATACTTCGGTGGCGACGTCGCGCGCGCCTTCGAGCTGGCTGGCGCCGCCGGTCAGCACCAGCCGGCGCGCGGCGCCAATGCCGGGGCCGTCGCGTTCCAGAATGTCGCGCACGAGCTCCAGGGTTTCTTCCACCCGCGGACGGATAATGTCGGAGAGCTGGATGCGTGAGATCTGGCTCGTATCGCTGTTTGCTTCGCCGGCGATCTGGGGCACGTCGAGCAACCGCCGCGCGTCCGACGAGGTTGGTATCGTCGTGCCATGCAGCGTCTTCAGGCGTTCCGCCTCGGCGAGCGGTGTCGAGACCCCGTGGGCGATATCCGCCGTGACGTGATGGCCACCGATCGGCACCACGCCGGTGAAGACGAGCTCGCCCTCCTCGAAGGTTGCGATCGTGGTCGTGCCGCCGCCCATATCGATCACGGCCGCCCCGAGCTCAAGCTCGTCGTCGGTCAGCGAGGCCAGGCCGGCACAGTAGGAAGCCGATGCGAGCGCTTCGATCCGGAGGTAGCAGCCCGAGAGGCAGTTCTTCAGATTGTCGACGGCGCCGAGGGTGGCCGTCACCAGATGCATGTCGACGCCCAGGCGCTGGGCCACCATGCCCTCGGGATTGCGGATCCCGGCGAGGCCGTCGAGGCTGTAGGTGATCGGGATGGCGTGCACGATCTGCCGCGCCTCGCCGTTGCGCCACTGGCAGCCCTGATCGATGACGCGCCGGAGATCGGACGAACCAATCGAATTCCCGGCGACCGGAACCTCGGCATCGAAGCGGATTGAGCGCGGCGCGCCGGCCGAGAGACTGACGAAGATGTCCTTCATCGTCGCGTCGGCCATCTCTTCGGCTGCATGCACGGCGCCCCGGATGGCGTTGCGCGCCGCTTCCATGTCGACGATCGATCCGGCCTTGATGCCTTTCGCGACCTGATGGCCGATGCCGACGACATGCGGCGTGCCGTCATCGTCGGTCTCGGCGATCAGGCAGCAGATCTTGCTGGTGCCCACATCGAGCGCGGCGATCATGTTGTTGCGTCCCTTGCTCACGTCAAAACTCCATCCCAGGGTTGGTTCGGTTTGCTTTTTTTGTAGGACCACCGGTCATGTGCTGCGTCCCGGATCGCTGCGTTTGACCGGTGGTTCGACGGGGCCGGGTGCGCGCAGAACGACGCGGCCCGGCAGGCGCAGATCGATCGCAACCAGCCCACGGTCGAGAATGCGTTGGCTGCGGGCGAGCTGGGCGAAACGGCGCCAGGCCTGCCGGGGCGTTTCCTCCGGCAACATGACGATGACACCCTTGTCGAAGATGAGATCCCAGCGCCGGCGTCCCAGACGTCGCGCCTGGACCACGCGTGCGGCAAGCTTGGGGTAAGCTTTCAAGAGCTCGAGCAGTTCGCCCACCGCCTGGGGCGCGCCCGGCCCGGTGACCAAGGGGAGGCGCCGGTAGCGATTGGTGTTGTTGAGCGCGATGGCCGTGCCGTCGCGGTCGACGACGTGCATGCGCTTGTCGCTATACCAGCGCGCGATCGGCTTGCGCTCGGTGATCCGGAGATAAATCGTGTCGGGGAGGTGGCGCTCGATCGAGGCCGAGGCGACCCAGGACAAGGCTTCGATGCGTTGCCGCGCCGCGTCGAGATCGAGCGCGAGGATCGACGTACCAAGCCGCACGCCAAGTGCCCGGGTGAGCGCGCGCCGGCTGGTATGCCGGCGGCCCACGACCAACACGTCGGCGACCGTCATATCCGCGGCGATGGCCATGCGTCCACCGGTGCGGTCGAGCCATCGGCCAGCGTTTTCCAGGTTGCCGCTGTGCCAAAGCCAGATCGGAGATGTAATGAGGCAAGCCAGCAGTAGAACGCGGGTGACGTAGCGGCGCCGGCTGAGTGAGCGTCGGCTGAGCGTTGCGCGCCGCCACAGGCTGAACCGGCTTGACGGAACGCGCGACCGCGCCGGCGGCAGATGCAACTCGCCCTGATAGTGAAGCGTGTCGCCTGCCGGCCGGCGCGGTCTGCGGACCGGCCTGGGACCGCATCCTGCAATCTCTAGGATAGGTTCGTCGACGGGCCTGAAAAGGCGGAGCGGGTTCAGCCGTCGCATTGCGCGTGCTCCACCATCCAGGAAACCAATTCGTCGAAGGACATGCCGATATGCGCGGCCTGCTCGGGCACCAGGCTGAGCGGCGTCATGCCGGGCTGTGTGTTGACCTCCAGGATGAAGATCCCGTCAGTGCCCTTGATGCTGTCGTCGTAGCGGAAGTCGGCCCGGCTCACGCCGCGGCAGCCGAGCGTCTGATGCGCGACCACGGCCTGGCGCATGCTCTCTTGGGTGATTTCGTCCGGCACGTCGGCGGGGACGACATGGACGGCCTTGCCGTCGGTGTATTTGGCTTCATAGTCATAAAAGCCCTCGGCCGGCTGGATCTCGGTGACGGCGAGCGCCTTGTCGCCCATCACGGACACAGTGAGTTCGCGCCCGGGGACGTAGCGCTCGACCATTACCGTGTCGCCGTAGGGCCAGGAGTGGTTTTCGAAGGGCGGATTGTTGTCGCCGTCCAAAACGATACGCACGCCGACGCTCGAGCCCTCGTTGACCGGCTTGACGACGTAAGGCCGCGGCATCACGTCGCCGGCGAGGACCTCCTCGCGCGAGGCGATGACGCTTTCGGCGCAGCGCAGCCCTGCGGTTTCGAAAAGGCGCTTGGCGATCTCCTTGTCCATGGCGACCGCCGATGCAAGCAGACCCGAATGGGTGTAGGGGATTTGCAGCACGTCGAGCAGGCCTTGGAAGGTGCCGTCCTCGCCGAAGCGGCCGTGCAGCGCGTTGAACACCACGTCGGGCCGGGGATCGAGCGCGGCCAGCAGTGCGTGCAGATCGCGCTGCACGTCGATTGCCACCACGTCGTAGCCCGAACGCTCCAACGCCTTGACGCAGTCGGCGCCCGAGCTCAGCGAAACCTCGCGCTCGGCCGACCAGCCGCCCATCAGCACGGCGACGCGCTTGCTCATGCCGCGTCCCCCCGGCGGCCGTCGGCGCGCAAGCCGATCCGCTTGATCTCCCAATGGAGGTCGATGCCGGTCGCATCCATAACCCGCGCGCGGACATCGTCGCCGAGGTCCTCGAGATCGGCTGCACTTGCCTCGCCGGTGTTGATCAGGAAGTTGCAGTGCTTTTCTGAGACCATTGCCGCGCCGCGCTTCAAGCCCCGGCAGCCGGCCTCGTCGATCAGCTCCCAAGCGCGCCTGCCGTCGGGATTGCGGAAAGTCGAGCCGCCGGTGCGGGTGCGCAGCGGCTGGCTTTCCTCACGCGCATTGGCGATGCGATCGATCTCGCCCGCTACGGCGTCTTTCGATGCCAGCACGCCGCGCAGGGCAGCACCGGTGAAGATCCAGTCCTCAGGCAGCTCGCAGTGGCGATAGCTGTAGCCGAGCTTGGCAAGGGGCACGCGGTGCAGCACGCCCTTGGGGTCGAGCGCCTTGGCGTGGACCACGATGTTAGCCATCTCGCCATTATATGCGCCGGCATTCATGCGCAGCGCGCCGCCGATCGTGCCGGGAATGCCCGAGAGGAACTCAAGCCCCGCCACCGCGATATCGCCGGCCGAGCCCAGCCCGGCGTCGCGGCAGGCCCGGGCGAGCTGAATATTGGCGACGCCGGCGCCGGCATTGACCATCACGTAGTCGGTGCCGCCATTGACCGGCTCGAAGTCGACTTCCTCGAAGACAGCGCCGATCTCGACGTCGCGGAAGCCGCGGCCGAGCTTGACCACAACGCCCTCGATGCCGCCGTCGCGAATGAGCAGATTGGAGGCGCCGCCGACCACGGTCACGGGCACGTCCTCGGGCTTTTCGGCGAGGAAGCGTGCCAGATCATCGCGATCCGCCGGGTGGAACAGCACCTCGGCCGGGCCACCGACACGGAACCAAGTGAAGCGGTCGAGCGGCTCGTTCGCCAGCATCTCGCCGCGCACCTTGGGCAGGCGGTCGAGCAGGCCGACCTCGTGCTTGCGCGCGGCGCTCATGCCTTTTTCCCCGCTGGCTTGGCGGAGGTGCGGCGCTTGGCGGTTGAATTGCGCTTCGGCGCGGTCCGGCGCTTGGCCGGCGCGCGGCGTTTCTTCAGCTCGCCGGGCAGCTTGTAGGCCCAGGTCGTGATGTTGCCGGCGCCGAGAAAGATCACGCAATCGCCCTTACCCGCGAGCCCATGGACGAGCCCGGCCAGTGCCTTCTGCCCGTCGAGGGCGAGGACATGGCGATGGCCATGGGCGCGCAGCCCCTCGACGAGCGCATCGCGGTCAATGCCCTCGATCGGCTCCTCGCCGGCAGGGTAGACGTCGGCCACGATCACCGTATCGGCGTCGTTGAAGCAGGTGCAGAAGCCCTCGAAGAGATCGCGCAGGCGCGAATAGCGGTGCGGCTGAACGACGGCGATGACGCGTTTGGGGCTAGCACGCCGCGCCGCACGCAACACGGCTGAGATTTCGATCGGATGGTGGGCGTAGTCGTCGATGACCGAAATGCCGTTCGCCTCGCCGGTGCGGGTAAAGCGGCGTTTGACGCCCTTGAACGCGGCCAGCGCCTTGCGCATGACCGGTTCCTCGATCTCCAGCTCGCGCGAGACCGCGATTGCCGCCAGCGCGTTGAGCACATTGTGCTCGCCCGGCATCGGCAACTTGAGCTCGCTCATCGTCGTGCGTTCGCCGGTGGCGCGGTCGCGGATGATGATGTCGAAGGTGGCGCCCGCTTGATCGAATTCCGCATTGACGACGCGGATATCCGCTTGCCGGCTGCGGCCGTAGGTCACGATGCGGCGGTCGGAGACGCGTGCGACCATCGCCTGGACTTCGGCATTGTCGATGCATAGTACGGCGACGCCGTAGAAGGGGATGTTGTGGACGAAGGTGTCGAAGGCATCGCGCAGGGCGTCGAACGAGCCGTAGTGATCGAGATGCTCGGCGTCGATGTTGGTGACCACCGCGACGGTAGCGGGCAGCTTGATGAACGTGCCGTCGGACTCGTCGGCCTCCACGACCATCCAATCGCCTTCGCCGAGCCGCGCATTGGTGCCGTAGGCGTTGATGATGCCGCCATTGATCACGGTCGGGTCGAGACCGGCGCCGTCGATCAGCGAAGCGACCAGCGAGGTCGTCGTGGTCTTGCCGTGGGTGCCGCCGACCGCGATCGCCCATTTGAGGCGCATGAGTTCGGCGAGCATCTCCGCGCGGCGGACGACGGGCAAGTGGCGGGCGCGGGCCGCTACGACCTCGGGGTTGTCGGGCTTGACGGCCGAGGAGATCACGACCACCTCGGCGGTCCCGATATTCTTATCCGCGTGGCCGATCGCGACCTTGATGCCGAGCCGCTTGAGGCGCTTCACGTTCGCGCTCTCTGCGATGTCGGAGCCTTGCACTTTGTAACCGAGATTGAGCAGGATCTCGGCGATCCCGCTCATGCCGATGCCGCCGATGCCGACGAAATGGATGGTGCCGATATTGAGGGGGAGAGTGCTGATCATGCCGCCCCTGCTTTCGCCGCTGCATCAGCCGGCAACATGTCGAGCACCATCTCGGCGAGCCGCTGGGCGGCGTCTGGATAACCGAGGGCCTTGGCTTTCTTGGCGGCTTCGGCGAGTGCCGAAGGGTCGTCGAGCAGGCCGGCGAGGCGCGCCGCGAGCGTCTCGGCCTTGAACGCCGGCTGCGGCACCAGCCAGCCGCCGCCTTCAGCGTCGATCGAGGCCGCATTCGCGGTCTGATGGTCGTCGGTGGCGTAAGGGTAGGGGACCAGGACCGCCGGACGGCCGGCCGTGGTGAGCTCGGCAATCGTTGAAGCGCCGGCGCGGCAAATCAGCATATGCGCGGCCTTGAGGCGCTCGGGCACGTCGTCGAAGAAGCTCTTGAGCTCTGCTGTAAGGCCGATCGCGGCATAGGCGGCATCGGCCTCGGCGAGATCTTCCTCGCGCGCCTGTTGGGTGATGCTGATGCGTCCGCGTGCGGTTTCCGGCAGGGCGGCAATGGCGGCGGGGACGATCTCGCTGAAAATGCGCGCACCCTGGCTGCCACCGAGAATGAGGATGTTGAGCGGCCCGTCGGCGGCAGGGGCCGCATACTCCGCCTCGGCGAGCGCCACGATCGGCGCGCGGACGGGATTACCGGTGAGGCGGAGCTTGGCCTCGCTACCGGCGGGCAGGCCCCTGACTTTGGCGTAGGCGACGGCGATGCGCGTCGCGCGCTTGGCGAGGAAGCGGTTGGCGCGTCCAAGGACCGCGTTCTGCTCGTGGAGCGCGCTGGGGATACCGAGCCAGCCGGCCGCCATCATTGCCGGGAAAGAGGCATAGCCGCCGAAGCCGACGACCGCGGCTGGGCGCAGGCGCTTCAGGAGGCCGCGCGCCTGTAGCGTGCCGACGGCGACGTCTGCCAGCCCGAGCAGCTTGGCGACGGGACCCCGACCGGTCACCTGGCCGGCGCGGATCTTGTGGGTGGCGATTGTCGAGAGCGTGTCACCGTAGGCGCCGCCGCGCTTGTCGGTGACGAGGGCAACCTCGCAGCCACGGTCGAGCAACGCGCGGGCAAGCGCGTCGGCGGGGAACATATGCCCGCCGGTGCCGCCCGCGGTCAGCAGGACGAGGATCTTGCCGGGCGCGGTCATGCGTGCCCCGCCTTTCCCGCGCCTTCGCGGGTCAGCGCCAGAACCATGCCCATGCCCAGCGCCAGCGCCAGCAGTGACGAGCCGCCATAGGAGATGAACGGAAGCGTCATGCCCTTGGTCGGGATGAGGCTGAGCGCCGAAGCCATGTTGACCAGCGCCTGCAGGCCGAAGCCGGCGAGCAGGCCGGTCGCGGCGAGGACGACGAAGAAGTTCTCCTCCTCCAACACCCGCGCCATGCCGCGCAGGACCACGAAGGCAAAGAGCCCGACGATAACGAGGCAGGCGATAAGGCCGAACTCCTCGCCGGCCACGGCAAAGATAAAATCGCTATGTGCGTCGGGCAGCAACGCCTTGACCGTGCCTTCGCCCGGACCGCGGCCGAACAGGCCGCCATTGACGAACGCCTCGAGCGAACGGTCGATCTGGTAGGTGTCCGAGCCCGACGGATCGCGGAAGGCGTTGATGCGCCCGGCGACGTGGGGCAGCGTGTAGTAGGCGGCGATTAGGCCGACGAGGCCCGTGCCGATTACCGAGGCCACCCAGATGACCGGCAGACCGGCGACGAAAAGCTGGACCAGCGTCACCGAGCCGACCAGCGTCGCCATGCCGAGATCGGGCTGGGAGACCAGGATCCCGATCACCATGGCGACGGCAACGACCGAAATCAGAAGGCCTGGGAAGCCGGGTTGCTTGCGCGTTTGCGACAGCATCCAGGCGCAGAAGACGGCGAGTGTCGGCCGCATCAATTCCGACGGCTGAAGCGATTGGCCGAACACGCTAAGCCAGCGGCTGGCGCCTTTGTATTCGGCGCCGACAACCAAAGTCAGCAGCATGCCGACAAGCGCGGCGCCCAGCAGGATCACGGCCAGGCGCTTTACCCAGCGGGCAGAGAGCACCGAGACGGCGAGCATCAGCGCTAGCGCGATCGGCAGCAGGACCGCTTGCTGGCGGACGAAATGGAAGCTGTCGAGCCCGATGCGGCCGGCCGAGGCGGGACTGGCGGCATAGGTAAGAAGGGCTCCGACCGCGATCAGCCCGGCTAAAGCACCAAGGCTCCATTTGTCGACTGTCCACCACCAGCGGCTGAGCACACTGTTGTCGGCGCGGGTGAAGTAGCTGCTCATGCGCCGCCTCCAGCGGCCTTGACCGGCGCATTAGCATTGCGCGAACCGGGCAGGGCCGAAACCAATGCGCGGAAGTGGTCGCCGCGCGCGGCGAAATTCGGGAACTGGTCGTAGGAGGCGCAAGCAGGCGAGAGCAGAACAACGGCCTTGGGCTCAGTGGTGTCGTTGGCCGCCATCTTGCCGGCGAGGTAGACGGCGGTTTCAAGATCGTGCGCTTCGGTCAGCGGCACCTCGCCCTTCAGCGTCTCGGCAAAGTCTCCGCTCGCCTCGCCGATCAGGAATGCATGGACGATGCGTGGGAAATAGTCGCGCAGCGACTCGATGCCTTCTGATTTCGCCTTTCCGCCGAGGATCCAGTAAATGCGTGGATAGCAATCAAGCGCCTTGCCGGCCGCCTCGGCGTTGGTGGCTTTTGAATCGTTTACATACGCGATGCCATCGATGACGCTGACGACCTCCTGCCGGTGCGGCAAGCCGGCGAAGGCTGCGAAGCCCGATTTGATCGCGCCGCGCTCGACGCCCAGCGAGGTCGCGGCGGCATAGGCTGCGGCGGCGTTCTGCCAGTTGTGACTGCCGGGCAGAGTGGGGATCGCGCGCAGATCGGCAACGATCTCGTCGCCTTCGTGCAGATCATCGTAGAGCACGCCGTCGAGCACATAGACGCCGCCGCGGATCGGCGCGTTGCTCGAGATCGGAATTACGCGCTGGATGCCATCGTCGGCGTATTCTTCATAGATGCGCCGGCAGCGGTCGTCATCGATGCCGACAATGAAGGCCGAGCGCTCGTCCTGACCGCGCAGGATCCTGAGTTTGGCGTCGACATAGCCCTCGATGCCACCGTGGCGTTCCAGATGGTCGGCGCTGATGTTGAGCAGCACGGCGACGTCGAAGACAACCGAGCGGGTGCGCTCCAGTTGGAACGACGACATCTCAAGGATATAGGTGCCATTGGCGTCGAGCGGCTCCAGCCCCAGCACTGGCGGGCCAAGATTACCGCCAATTTCGATCCTGCGACTGGCGGCACGCAGGATGTCGCCGATAAGTGCTGTAGTGGTCGACTTGCCATTGGTTCCGGTGATGCCGACGTAGCGCGCACCGCGTTGGGCGCGGCCCAATAATTCGATATCGCCAATGATCTCGGTGCCCGCCACTGCGGCCGCGGCCGCGATCGGATGAGGCTCAGGAAAGCGATGGGGGATGCCGGGGCTCAAAACCAGCGTGGGGATATTCTTCCAGTCGACATCGTTCAGATCGGCGAGCGGCAGGTCGGCGCTTTGCGCTTCCGCGCGTTTTGCCGTGTCGTCGTCCCAGGCCAGCACTTCCGCGCCGCTCGCAACCAGCGCGCGCGCCGTCGCCAGCCCGGAAATCCCGAGCCCCATGACGGCGATGCGCTTGCCTGCGATGTCGAGCAGCTTGATCAAGGGAGCGGCTACCTCAGCTTCAGTGTGGAAAGACCGACCAGCGCCAGGATCGAGGCGATGATCCAGAACCGGATGACGATGGTGGGCTCCTCCCAGCCCTTCTTCTCGTAGTGGTGATGGAGCGGCGCCATTCTGAAGACGCGTTTGCCGGTGAGTTTGAACGAGACGACTTGGGCGATGACCGAAACGGCTTCGAGCACGAAGAGGCCGCCGACAATCGCCAGCACCAGCTCGTGCTTGGTGACGACGCTGATCGCGCCGAGGGCGCCGCCGACCGAAAGCGAGCCCGTATCGCCCATGAAGACCATGGCGGGCGGAGCATTGAACCAGAGAAAGCCCAAGCTTGCGCCGACTAGGGCGCCGCAGAAGACTGCAAGCTCGCCGGTGCCGACGACGTGGTGCACCTGGAGGTACTCAGCGAACTTCACATTGCCGACGAGATAGGAGATCAGCCCGAAGACACCAGCCGCGATCATCACCGGCACGATCGCAAGCCCGTCAAGCCCGTCGGTCAGGTTGACCGCGTTCGAGGCGCCGATGATGACCACCACGGCGAAGGGAATGAAGAACCAGCCCATATTGACCAGCAAATTGAGAAAGGGGATGGCAAGGCTTGTCGCCGTCTTATTGCTGTCATCGGGCATGGCGACCCAAAGGACGACCAGAATGCTGATCGCGAGCTGCCCCGCCAGCTTGAACTTGCCGGACAATCCGCCGGTCGAGCGGCGCGCGAGTTTCAGGTAGTCGTCGATCGCGCCGATGAGGCCGAAACCGACAGTCACGATCAGCACCGACCAGACCAGCTTGTTGTCGAGCCGTACCCACAGGATGGTGCTGAAGACCAGTGCCAGCAGGATCAACGCGCCGCCCATCGTCGGCGTGCCGGCCTTCTCTATGATGTGCGATTCCGGCCCGTCGTCACGGATCGGCTGACCCTCGCCCTGCTGCGAGCGCAGCCATTTGATCAGCGGCGCGCCGAGGATGAAGCTGATGACGAGCGCGGTCACGACGGCGCCGCCGGTGCGGAAGGTGAGGAACCCGAACAGGCGCAGCGCGCCGACATCGGTGGAGAGCGGGTTTAGGATTTCGTAGAGCATCGCCTGGTCCCTCTTATCCGTTGACCGCATGGGTCGGGGTTTTCTCAAGCGAACGCAGCGCATCGACGACCCGCGCCATGGCGCTGCCCAACGAGCCTTTGACCGTGATCGCGTCGCCGGCGCGCACCGCATCGCAGAGCAGCGGCGCCAGCGTCTTTGAGTCCGCGGCATGGGCGCCGCGCTGCCCTTCGGGCAACGCGTTATGCAGGTGTTCCATCTGGGACCCCGCCGTAAACACAAGCTCGATGCCGTTCTCGCGGAGCGACTGCGCGAGGCCCGCATGCAACTCGGCCGACCTCTCGCCGAGTTCGAGCATGTCGCCGAGCGCCGCTAGGCGCCGACCCCCAGCCTCCGGTCTAATCTGCGAAAGCGTCTCGAATGCGGCACGCATCGAGGCGGGGCTCGCATTGTAGCTATCGTCAATGATGACAATTTCGCCGCCGTCGACCGCGATACGGATGCGCTCACCGCGGCCTTTGGAGGCGGGAACCTCGGCAAGATCGGCGGCGGCACGGCTCAGATCGGCGCCCAGGGCATCGGCCGCGGCCAGAACCGCAAGGCTGTTGATGACCAAATGGCGGCCCGGCTGGCCGACCCGGTACTCCAGTTCGCGGCCGTTGAAGCGCGCGGTCACGTCGCTGCCATCGCCGTCGAGCTTGGCGTCGACCAACCGCGCGGTGGCGTCGGGATGGGCGCCGAATCCGACGATGCGTCCGACCCCGGTCGCCTGGGCGGCGACGGCGAGTTGGGGAAAGAAGGCATTGTCGCGGTTGAGGATGGCGATGCCGCCGTTGAGCCCTTCGAAGATCTCGGCCTTCGCGTCGGCCACGGCGCCGAGCGAGGGAAAGAACTCGGTATGCGCCGGCGCGATGGTCGTGATGATCGCCACATGCGGCTGCACGAGACGCGAAAGCGGACCGATTTCGCCTGGTGCGTTCATGCCGAGCTCGAAGATACCGTAGCCCGTATCTGCCGGCATGCGCGCGAGGCTGAGCGGCACGCCCCAATGATTGTTGAGGTTGCCGGCGCTGGCCGTCGTCGGGCCCTGGCGCTCGAGCACGAAACGCAGCGCCTCTTTGGTGCTCGTCTTGCCGACGCTGCCGGTGATGGCGACGATCCGTGCCTGGGTCCGTTGACGTGCCGCCGCGCCCAATGCGTTCAGGGACTCGAACGTATCGGCGACCACCAGAAGCGGGCGGTCGGGCCAGGCGTCAGCCTTGTCTGAGGCGACCAATGCCGCCGCTGCCCCGGCCTCAAAGGCGGCGTCGACGAAATCGTGCCCGTCGAGCCGCTCGCCCATGATCGCGACATAGAGGTCGTTTTTGGCGAGGGTGCGTGTGTCGATCGAAATGCCGTCGGCCGTCCAGTCGCCATGCGCCGTGCCGCCGGTTGCGGCCTCGGCCTCGCTCGCGGTCCAGAGGGCGCGCTCAGCCATCGGCCTTGCCTCCGCTCGCCCGCAGCGCGTCCTGGGCGGCTTCCCGGTCGTCGAAAGGCAGCACCGTTTCGCCGATGACCTGGCCCTGCTCGTGGCCCTTGCCCGCGATCACCAGAATGTCGCCCGCCTTGAGCGTCGCGATTGCTGCGGCGATTGCCGCCGCGCGGTCGTCGAATTCCTCGGCGCCCGGAGCGCCGGTGAGAACCTGACGCCGGATCGCGGCCGGGTCCTCGCTGCGTGGATTGTCGTCAGTGACGTAGACACGGTCGGCATTCGCTGCCGCGGCCTCGCCCATGAGCGGGCGCTTGCCGGGATCGCGGTCGCCGCCGGCGCCGATGATCACGGCCAAATCGCCATCGACATGCGGGCGGACCGCGCGGAGCACAGTGACGAGCGCGTCGGGCGTATGCGCGTAGTCGACATAGACCGCGCCGCCGGCTTCGCTTTCGCCCGCGTACTCGACCCGGCCCGGCGCGCCCTTGATGTCGCCAAGCGCGGCCGCGGCGTCGGCCGCGTCCCCGCCGGTCGCGGTCACCAGCCCGAAGGCGGCCAGGGCATTCATCGCCTGGAAGTCGCCGACCAGGGGTAGGGTGGTTTCGTGGGGTGCGCCCTCGGCGCTGAAACGAAGATCGAGGCCGTGGGCGCGCGGTGTCGCCTCTTGCAGGCGGATGCCATCCACGCCGGCCGATTTGCCGTAAGCGATAATCGTGTGATCGTTTGATGTGGCAGCTTCGCGAAACGCTTCGTACGAGTCGCTATCGCAGTTGAGCACGGCGATCCCGCCCGGCGCCATCAGCTCGGTGAAGAGACGCAGCTTGGCGTCGCGATAGTCCTCCATGGTGCCGTGATAATCGAGGTGATCCCGCGTCAGATTTGTGAAAGCGGCGGCGGCAACCTTGACGCCGTCGAGGCGGTACTGCTCGAGCCCATGCGATGAGGCTTCCATCGCCATGTGGTCGATGCCGAGCCGCGCAAGCTCGGCGAGTTCGGCTTGCAGCGTGATCGCGTCGGGGGTGGTCAGCGACGCCTTCCGCTCATAGCCCGGCGCGCTCACGCCGAGGGTGCCGAGGCTGGCGGCCTTGTATCCGAGTTTGGTCCAAATCTGTTGGGCGAAGGCGGCCACGGACGTCTTGCCGTTGGTGCCGGTGACGGCGGCGACGGTCTTGGGCTGCGCGCCATAGAAGCCGGCCGCAAGGCGTGCCAGGCACCGGCGCGGGTTGGCCTCGGCAAGGTAGGGGACATCGGTCGGCATCTCGGGGCGCGGCGTGTCGTCGGGGCCCATCACGGCCGCGGCGCCGCGCTCGATCGCTTGGCCGATAAAGGCGCGGCCGTCGACCTGGCTGCCTGGGATCGCGGCAAAGAGATAGCCCGGCTCGACTGCGCGTGAATCGGCGGTCAAACCTCTAATGTCTATTGCGCGGAGGGCGGGGTTGAGCCCCGCCCCGCCACTTTCAGCGGCCTTTTCCATTAGTTCTAAAAGACGCAACCCTGTGGACTCCGGATCCGGGTTTGAACGGCGCCCATCGCCGATCGTGAGCGGACTCATCGACCGGCCGGACGCCGAGCACCGGCGCCGCGCGCTGGACGATGCGTGCGAAGGTGGGAGCTGCGACAAGACCGCCGGTCGCTTTGTAACTTGTTTCCTTGTTCCCCTTGGGCTCGTCAAGCATCACGAGCAACACGTAACGGGGCCGGTGCATGGGAAAAGCACCGATGAAAGACGACAAAATCCCCTTGCGATTGCCGGTAGACTTGTCGGCCGAACCGGTCTTGCCGCCGACCAGATAGCCCGGAACCGCCGCGCGGCGCCCGGTGCCGCGAATGACGTTGCGGCGCATCAGGTAGCGGATCCGCATTGACGTGTCTTCGGAGAGGACCTGCGTTGCCTCAGGCGCCCGCCCGGCATCGCGCTTGATAAGCGTCGGCGCGTGGAGCATCCCGCCATTGACCGTCGCCGCGATGGCCGCGCCGAACTGGATCGGCGTCACAGCGACGCCGTGGCCGAAGGAAATCGTCATTGTGTTGATCGGCCGCCAGTTGCGGGGGCTGAGCGGCAGACCGGTTTCCGGCAGCTCTATGCTCGAGGGCGAGAGCAATCCCATGCGCGCGAGAAATGCCTTCTGGCGTTTGCCGCCGGCGGCAAGCGCCATTTTGGCCGAGCCGATATTCGAGGAGTAGACGAAGATCTCGTCGACCGAAAGCCAGCGCCCGCGGGGGTGGTAGTCGCGGATCTTGTGCGAGGCGACGCGGATCGGCGCGCGGGCGTCGAAGCGGTCGCCGAGCCGCGCGATGCCGGCATCGAGTGCCATCGCCGTGTTCAGGATCTTGAAGGTCGAGCCCATCTCGTAGACGCCGAGGGTGTTCATATTAAAGCGCGTGCCGGTGGGCGCCTTGGTCGGGTGGTTGGGGTCGAAGTCGGGCAGCGAGACCATCGCCATGACCTCGCCCGAACGGACGTCGAGCAGCAGAGCCGATCCCTTTTTGGCGCGATAACGCTGGATCGCCGATTTCATTTCTTCGCGCAGGATGTGCTGCAGGCGGACGTCGATAGTGAGGCGCACGGCGTTGCGCTTTTTGCCCAACATAGCGTCGAACTTGCGCTCGATGCCGGCGAGGCCGCGGCCATCGACGTCGGTGAAGCCCACGATATGCGCGGCAAGGCGGCCGTGTGGATAAACCCGGCGCTCGTCGGCGCGCATGTAGATGCCTGGAATGCCCAGAGAATTCACCGCTTGGTACTGGCGCGGCGTCAGATGGCGCTGCAGCCAAACGAAGCGACGGTTGGTGCGAAGCTGCTTGTGGATTTCGGCGGTGCTCAAATCCGGAAGTGCGCGGGCAAGCCGAGCCGCCGCGGCCTGCCGGTTCTGCACCGCTTTGGCGTCGGCATATAAGGAGTAGGTCGGCAACGTCGTCGCGAGGATGATGCCGTTGCGGTCAACGATCTCGGCGCGTTGCTGCGCCGTCTGGGCGCCGGCTGCATGCACAAGGTGCTGGCGGATGCCGTCGTTGAAGAGCGCGACGTCGACCAAACGGATGCCAAGACCGCCAAAGGCGATCGCAAAGAGGGCGGCAGATACGACCAAACGATTTCGCCCGAACTCGAGACGCTGGGCGGCGAACCACTCAAGCCGAGGGCGCCGCACCGCAAGGCGGCGCACCCGCCTCTCCGGTTTGCAGCTGGCGGACAGCCTGATGATCATCGCGGAGCTCCTGTTTTCGCGGATTGCCCGACCCGCTTGCCTTTTCCGGCCGGGGCGAAGCGCTCGGGCAACTCGTCGAAAGTCCGGATGTGGTTGGGGGTGATGCGTTGCAGCTTCAGGTGCCGCTGAGAAAGCCGGGCGAGGCGGCTCGGCCGAATGAGATAGGCCCATTCCGCGCGCAGCACGTGGATCGCCTGGCGATCGCGGGCGATGGCTTGGTTGACGCCGGCGAGCCGCCGCTCCACGCCCTGGACCTGTTGCTTCAAGTGATAGAGCCCGGCCACCAGCGTGCCGATGAGGACAATGGCGATGATGGTTCTTTTGCGCATCACGCGGCCTTCCCCATGTCCCCGATGGCGGGGGCTGCGGTCCGCTCGGCGGCGCGTAGGCGTGCGGAGCGCGCGCGAGGATTGCGGGCGATCTCGTCGGCGTGGGGACGGATCGGACGGGTGGTGAGAACGCGGAAGCTCGGCTCGGTACGGGTGCTCGGCTCGGGCAGGTGACGCGAGCCCGCCGGCGCGCGGTCGCCGCGCTCGCGCATGAACTGTTTGACCCGGCGGTCTTCCAGTGAATGGAAGGAGACGACGACGAGGCGGCCGCCTGCGCGCAGCACGCGTTCGGCGCCGGCCAGGCCGCGGTCGAGCTCGCCCAGCTCGTTATTCACGAAGACACGCAGCGCCTGGAAAGTCCGGGTCGCGGGGTCGATGCCATCGCGCGCCGGCGGCACCGCGCCGCGCACGATTTCGGCAAGCTGCCCAGTGCGTGTGATCGGCGCGGTCTCGCGCGCGCGTACGATGGCCCTGGCAACGGCTTTGGCCCGGCGCTCCTCGCCGAAGCTGCGGATCAAGCCCTTGAGGTCGGGCTCGTCCATCTCGTTGACCACGTCGGCGGCGCTGGGGCCGTCGCGCTCCATGCGCATGTCGAGCGGGCCGTCGGCGCGGAAGGAAAAGCCGCGCGCCGGATCGTCGATTTGCGGCGAGGAAACGCCGAGATCGAAGGTCACGCCGTCGACTGCCTTCACTGCCTTCTCTTCAAGCAGCGCGGCTATGTCGCCGAAGCGGCCATGAATGAGCGTCAGCCGGCCGTCGTGGTCGCGAACCAAACGTTCGCCGCGCGCGATCGCGTCGGGGTCCCGGTCGATGCCCCAGACAAAACAATCGGCGGCGGCAAGTAACGCACGCGCGTAGCCGCCGCCGCCGAAGGTGCCGTCGACATAGACCGCCCCGGACCGGGGCTGGAGGAGGTCTAGGACCTCACCGAGGAGGACGGGGGTATGATCCGGAGCGGTCATGACGTCGACGGTCTCCTCACTTTCGGGAGGAGCCTCAAGCTGGCGCCCGCGGCCTGGTCGCGGTCGAGGGTTTCGGCCTCGAAGGCGGCCCGGCGTTCGGGGTGCCAGATCTGAAATGTGGGGCCGATGCCGGCGAAGAGCGCCACGCCTTCGATGCCGGCCTGCCCAATCAAAGTCTGGGGAAGCATCACCCGGCCGTTCTCGTCGAAGGGCAGCAGGGTGGAGCGCGCGATGATGCGCTCGGCCCGCAGGCGTTCGTCCTGGGTGTAGAGGTCAGGGTCGTCGAGGGCGGCCGAAACGTCCGTCAGGCGCAGGTAGTCGCAAGCATCGATGGCGCCAGGGTCGGCTGAGGGCGAAACCACGATGCCCTGATAGGACTGCTCGCGGATCTCGTCACGGAAGCGCGCGGGCACGGAGATGCGGCCCTTGGCGTCCACCTTGTTCTCATAGCTGCCGACAAACGTCGCCATGCCCAACCCCCAGTTCGCCGGGCCCGGTTTCGGGCTCGCGGCAGGCGCCCATACGAGGTATTTCCTACCCTATGGTGCATGGGCATTCATGGGATATCATGGGACTATATGGTGGTCAATGTTAAAGAAAAGTAAATCAAGGACATAGTTGGTAGTGTGGGGCAGGCGAAATCAGTAACTTCCAATTGTCTCTCCGTATATGCTTCACGGTTGCAAATACGACGCTAGATATGTCCCGTTGCAGTGTCTAGCGTATATTTGTTTTTGGTTTGTTCTCACGGTGATTTATTTGCGACGATGATGGGCAGGGATCGGCGCTCCGCTTGAGCGCGCCGTCCTGGGCGCTCAGCGGCTGCGATGCGCAGGTCGCGGCCATTCGCCGTCGACCGTGCCTCGGAAACAGTAGGAAAAGAAAGGCGCCAGACGGCCTGTAAGCCGGGTTCTGTCCCTGCGTGAGCAGGGGATGACCATTCATCTGGGACGTTCGTCGCCGAACGCCTCATGCGGCCTACCCGGGTGGCGGCGCGAGAACCCGCCTGCGCCGAGCCGAAGCCCGGCGCGCGCCACCCCTATTCGGCCTAGCTCCCGGTGGGGTTTACCGTGCCGCCGACGTTGCCGCCGACGCGGTGCGCTCTTACCGCACCCTTTCACCCTTACCTGCAAGCCCGAAGGCGGGCAGGCGGTTTGCTTTCTGTGGCACTGTCCCGAGGGTTGCCCCTGCCGGGTGTTACCCGGCACCGTGTCCACGTGGAGCCCGGACTTTCCTCACCCCGAGGCGAACCTCGAGGCGCGGCCATCCGGCCGTCTGGCGCAATCTCACTTAGTTGTTGGGCGATGGAGGGTCAAGCTTGGCCACCGGGTCCCGAAGTCCGAAGGCGCGGCCGCGACGCATTGTAAGGCGTCAATTTCGTGCAAGACGGCAATCCCCAGCCGCCTTAGTCTCTTGGCGATGAGCAAGGGGACGGCATGGTCTATGGGGCCATTGGCGGCAGAAGGGCTCGGCCCCGCGGAGACAACGCGGTGCTGGCGGGTGCCGCCGCTGGACAATCTCGATTGCCTGGCGGCGCGCTTCGAGACTTACGAGTTTTCGACCCATGCCCATGACAGCTACGGCGTTGCGGTCATTCTCGACGGTGCGCAATCGTTTCGCTGGCGCGGCACGACCCAACTGGCGCCAGCCGGAAGCCTGGAGGTGATGAACCCGGGCGAGCCGCATGACGGCCGGCCGGCGGGCACGAGCTTTGCCTATCGCACGCTTTATCCGTCAGTGTCGCTGATGCGTCGGCTTACGGCGGAATTGTCGGAGGGCCGTGTGCGCGAGCCGGTCTTCACTCGGACGGTCATCCACGATCCGCCGCTGGCCAGGCGGGTCGCGGCGATGCACCGAACCTTGGAAGCGTCGGGCGGCGCGTTGGTGCAGGAGAGCGCGTTTGTCGACGTTATGTCCGCGTTGTTGTGGCGTCATGCCGATCTCAAGCTCGCGACGCAGCCGGACGGCGGCAAAGGCCCGCTTGTCCGCCGTCTTCGCGACTACCTCGACGCGCATGTCACGCAGGACGTATCGCTTGCCGATCTGGCGCTGCTCGTTCAGCGCTCGCGTTACTCCGTCCTGCGATCTTTCCGGAACGGCACCGGCATGACGCCCCATGCCTACCTGCTCAACCGCCGTGTCGAGCGGGCTCGCCGGTCACTGGCATCCGGCTGCTCGCTGGCCGATACCGCGCTGGATTGCGGTTTCTTCGACCAAAGCCATTTCACCCGCGTCTTCAAGCGCTTTACCGGCCTGACGCCGGGTCAGTACCGAGGTGCGGGCGACATCATCCAAGACCGGCCGGCCGGGTCAGCCTAGCGCAGGTGCGGCCGAGGCTTTGGGCTAGGACAAGCACAAGATTGGCGATGGCCGAAAACGCACCGTTCAACCAAGCAAGCCAACCGACCGCGCGCGCGCAATTGCTCGCGGGCGCCGGCCAGGCGCTGCCGGTGGTCGCGGGCGTGGCGATATTCGGCACGGTTTGGGGCGCGTTGGCGGTGCAGGCGGGGTTGAGCCCTTTGGAGGTCGCCTTGATGAGCGGTCTGGTGTTCTCGGGCGCCGCGCAGTTCGTCGCGATCGAGCTGTGGTCGTCGCCGGTCGCGGTCGGCACGATCGCGTTTGCCAGTCTGCTCGTCGGGCTGCGGCACGTCCTGATGGGGGCCTCGATCGAGCCTGTGCTGCGCGGCATCCGGCCAGGTCACGCCTATCTGGCCTTGTTCTTCATGGTCGACGAGGCTTGGGCGATGTCGCTCCGCCGCGCGGGCCAGGGCAAATTCGGCATCCATTTCTACATCGGATTGTGCGGCCTGCTTTATCTATCCTGGCTGACAACCACTGTGGCCGGCGCCTTGCTCGGCGGGCTGGTCGACGATCCCGCGCGATACGGCTTCGACGTCGTCTTCACGGCGGTGTTTGTGGTGCTGATCGTCGGGCTCTGGCAGGGCAGGCGCGACGTCGCCCCATGGGCCGCGAGTGCCATCGCGGCGATTGCCTGTCATCGCTGGGTGCCGGGCAATTGGTACATCTTCGTGGGCGGGGCCGCGGGGTTGGCGACGGCAATGTTGTTGTGGTCGCCGCGGCCCGAAGGCACCGAAGGCGAAGCAAGCGATGCGGATTGATCCCTCGGCACTCGCGGCGATCGCAGCGATGGGGCTCGCCACATACCTCACACGCATCGCTGGATACTGGCTGGTGCGCCGCTTCACGTTGAGCGGGCGGATCAGCGCCGGGCTTCAGGCCGTGCCGGGCGCCATCTTGATCGCCCTTATCGCGCCGGCGGTATTCGCCACCGGTCTAGCGGAGAGCGGCGCCGCGGCGGCGGCGTTGCTGATCGCGATGCTGCGCTGGCCGATGTTGGTTGCGATAATTGCGAGCGCGGCGGCCGCCGCCGGTATCCGCGCGGTTGTCTAAGTGCTCGCGTCAGTCAAGCGCGGCCATCAGTGCGTCAAGAGAGGCATGCGTCTCCACATCGACAACCCCGTCGACCTTGGTTGGCCGGAAATGGCGCTGAAAGGCGGCGATAACGCCTCCAACCGTGACGTTGTATCCGAAGCGCTCGAGCATCGAGCGCGCATCAGATTTTGATCGTTCGGCCGTCGCGCCCGGCCAGAGCCCGATGCCGGCCTCGGCAAGGCGCGCCCAATCGAAGAGCTCACCCGGGTCCTGCCGGCGGTCGGGCGCCACGTCGGAATGTGCAAGCACCTGGGCGGCCGGGATCGCGTGCCGTGCGATGATGTCTTGCGCCAGTGGGATCAGCGCGGCCATTTGCGCCTCGGGGAAGGCGCGGTAGCCGAACTCGTGCCCGGGATTGACCAGCTCAATACCGATGGAGCGGCCATTCACGTCGGTCTCGCCGGCCCAACAGCTTTTGCCGGCGTGCCAGGCGCGGCGGTCCTCGGGGACGTGCCGATAAACGTCGCCGTCCTCATCGATGGTGTAGTGCGCGCTCACTTTGGCGGCAGGATCGCAAAGGCGGGCGAGTGCGGCCTCGGCGGTCTCCATGCCAGTATAGTGCAGCAGCAGAATGTCGATCAGCGTGCCGGGCGGCCGCGCATTGTGGTTCGGTGACGGCCTTTCGATCACGGTTCGCCCACGGTCAGGCGCCGGCCGAGCGATTGCAGCTGCTCGCGCACATCCTCGTCGGGCTCGTCGCCAAGCGTCAGGTTGAGCGCATCCTCGATGAGATCGCCCCAAGTCTCGGGGTCCCTGTCGATGAGGATACCGCAGGCCTGGAGGCGGTAGCGGATCACCGGGCTGCGCATCGCGGCGGCGACCAGAATGTCGCTGAAGGGGCCCTGACGCTCCATTTCCTGGAGCAAGCAGTCGAGCGCGCCGCGCGCATCCCAGTCGTCGCCCAGACCGAGTTCGAGCCCGGGGCCGGAGGCGATCCGGTCGAGCGGCAAGTTGTCTTCGGCGAAAGTGATCACTTCGGCCCGCCGGGCCAAGTCACTGGTGCGCATGAGATCGTAGTAGATCGCCTGGTCGTGGGGTTTTTTTTGCAGGCGCTTCATGGCGATTGGCCAGAGATCGACGCGCAAGATCTCGGCGCAGGAAAACGCCAGGCCGCTTGCTGGCTCCTTGCCTGCCTTGTAAGCGGCGCGCAGCTTGTCAGGCCATTCCGGCGCGCTCAACAACCGCTCGCAGCGACCGAGCAACTCACGGCGCACGGGACCGCTCCAGCCCATGGTTTCCAGTGCTTCCAGAGTTTCAAAGTCCGGCGGTTCCGCGCCGTCTTCGAACTCCGCATCGCGGGTCGGCCGCAGCCAGCGTAGCCATTCGGCGATCTTGACCACGGTATAGAGCCGCTGAAGCGTGTTGCAGCGGGTCTCGACATGGCCGATCAGATGGCCGACCGCAACCGCGCCCTCGTCATAGCCCTGGATGTCCACCGACGGGCCGCCCTCGATCAGCGAGAGGGTGATCGTGAGGGCGCCGTCCAACAGGCCGTCGTCGATTTCCTCGGCGGCAAGCGCGCCGGCCAGATCGCCGGCACTCGCGCACAGATAAGCGAGGTAGCCTTCCTCGACCTCATTGCCGCAACCGTGGCGCAAAAGCCAGTCCCGAATATCGGCGCGCTCGGGCGCCGATTCGGTGAGGCGCTCGACCAGGTGGATCTTGCCCCAACCGCGTACCGTGCTGGCCAGCTCGAGCCAGTGGTCGGCCGGATCCTCGCAAAGATTGCCGATGGCGACGGCGGCGAAGAGTGTGAATTCGTCGTGCCGGGCGAGGGTCTTCAGCGTCTCGATATCATCGTCGGTGGCGCCGAGACCGAGGATCAATATGCCGAGCTTGAGCGGCTCGCGGTGGGTGGCGGTTTCGACCAGCCACTTGCCGATCGCCCAAAGCCTCTCACCATCGATCCTATCGCGGCGGCGCAGCTCCTCCACGATCGCATCGCCCGCCGTGATCAGCGCCTCTTCGCGGGCGACGCCGTATAGGCGTTCCATGTCCGCCTCGGCGAGGGTGGTCGCAACCAGTTCGACCGCATCGACGATGGCGCGCGCGCGGGCGTTCGTTTCCTCGTCCTCAGGCGGCGCGATGTGGTTGAGGAGGATGCCGTCGATCGCGCCGCTGGCGAAGCGCACTTCGCCGAGGTCCCAATCGGCCGGACCGTCGTCGGGTAGCTCCAACTCGTCTTCGCCATCCCAGGCGCGGATCAGATCCAGCAGCGGCGCCGGTTCATCGTCCCCGATCCCGGCCGCGTCCCAACTGGGCGTCCGCCGCCACAAGCGTTTCAGGAAATCGAACATGGAGCACCGGTCATGAACTCAAACCTCGGGAGCGCCGAGTTTGGGTCGGCGCAAAACGATGATGGTGACCCCGACGACCGTGATGAGGCCGCCGAGGCCGATCTGCAGTGTCATCGGCTCGTCGAGCGCGAAGACGCCGCCCAGGACGCCAACCACCGGGATCAACAGCGTGAAGGGCATCGTCTGGTTGGTCTCGTACTTATCAATCATGTAGTACCAGAGACCATATCCTACCACCGTTACCAAAACCGCCATGTAGGCGAAGGATCCCCATTCCAGGGGCCCGGCGGCCTGAATCGCCTCGATTTGGCCGCTTTCCAGCACCAGTGAGATCAGGAGAAGCTGAGGCGCCGAGAGCAGCGAAAGCCAAGCATTGAGGGTCACGCCATCGATACGCTTCAGGCGCTTGACCTGAATGTTCCCGATGGCCCAAACGAAGCATGCCGCGATGACCATGAGCAGGTAAGGGATGCTGGCCTCGGCTTGCGGGTCGAAAGCGATCGTGACCACGCCGGCGAAGGCCAGCGCCATGCCGAGCGCCCGCCGCCAGCCCAGCATGTCCTTGAAGAAGATTGCCGCCAGGATCGCCGCAAAGGGCACCTGAAGCTGGACCGTGATGGAGGCGACCGACGCCGATAGCTCAGTCACCGCCACGAACATGAGGCAGAAATGGAGACTGCCGAGGGTCACCGAGAGAACCGCGAACTGACGCCACATGCCCCTTGGCATGCGCGCGAACCAGACCAGCGCCAGCGCCACCGCTCCGAACCGAAGCGCCATCAGGAAGATCGGCGGAAAGACCGCGAGCGCGAACTTCGCGGCGACGAAGTTCATGCCCCAGATAAGAATGACCACCAGGGTCAGGGCGATATGGATCGGCTTCATTGCGCGGTCAGCGAGCTCTTGAGCTCTTCCAGCTCGAGCCAACGCATCTCCGCCGCCTCGAGCTCGCCGCGAGCGGCCTCAAGGCGCGTGGCGGCCCGGTCGAATGCGGCGCGGTCGCGCTCAAAAAGCGTGTTGTCGCCCAGCGTCGTGTCGAGGCTGGTGATCTCGGCCTCCAACGCGGCGATGTTGCCCGGCAGGAGGTCGAGCTCGCGCTGATCCTTGTAGGTAAGGCGCGCGCGTGGCTGCGTTGATTTTGATAGCTTTGATGAGGGCGTCACCGCCTCGGCTTTGCGGGGCGGTTTTGCGCGCGGCCTTTCTGCCTTTCGCTGGCGCAGATAGTCGGCATATCCGCCGGCGTATTCGTGCGCGATACCGTCGCCTTCGAGCGCGATCGTGCTGGTCACCGTGCGGTCGAGAAAATCGCGGTCATGGCTGACCAGGATCAACGTGCCGCCATAGTCGGCGAGGACATCCTGCAGGAGATCGAGCGTGTCCATGTCGAGATCGTTGGTCGGCTCGTCGAGCACCAAAAGTTCCGACGGGGTAGCGAGGATCTTGGAGAGCAGCAGGCGGTTCCGCTCGCCGCCCGAGAGGCTTGAGACCGGGCTGTCGGCGGCTTTGGGGTCGAACAGGAAATCCTTCAGGTAGGCGCGGACATGGCGCGGTTTGCCGTGCACGAAGACCTGATCGCCGCCGCCGGGGCATAAGGTCTCCCAGAGCGACACCTTGGGATCGAGCGCCTCTCGGTTCTGGTCGAAATAGGCGCGATTGAGATGCTTGGCGATCCGGACCTTGCCGCTATCGGGTTTGAGCTCGCCGGTGAGCAGGCGGAGCAGCGTCGTCTTGCCGGCGCCGTTGGGGCCGATGACGCCGATGCGGTCGCCGCGCAGGATGCGGGTGGAGAAGCCGCGCACGATCGGGGTGGAGTCGTCGCCGTCTCCAAAGCTTTTCGCCACGTCCTTGGCCTCGATCACGAGCTTGCTCTTGACCTCGCCCTCGTCGATCTTGATACGCAGCTTGCCGCGGCCGCCGAGCAGCGCGGCGCGGCGTTCGCGCATCTCTTCCAGCTTGCGCAGACGGCCCTGGTTGCGGCGGCGGCGCGCCGTTACGCCCCGCAACAGCCAGCGTGCTTCTTCGGCGAGTTTGACGTCGAGCCGCTCGGCGGCCTTGACCTCATCGGCCAGAACCTCCTCGGACCACTTGTCGAAGCCGGCGAAGCCGTGCGCGCGGGTGCGGATCATCCGGCGGTCGAGCCAATAGGTCCGATTGCTGACCCGCTCCAGAAAAGTCCGATCGTGGCTGACCAGCAAGAGCGCGCCCTTGCGGGTGGTCAGAAGGCGCTCCAGCCATTCGATCGCGGCCAGATCGAGGTGGTTGGTGGGCTCATCGAGGAAGAGGATTTCGGGATCGCCAACCAGCGCGCGGGCCAGCGAGGCCCGTCGCAGTTCGCCGCCGGACAGCTCGCCCATCACGCGGCCGCCGCCGAGTTGGACTTCGCTCAAAGCGGCCTCCACCAGGTGGTCGGCATGGCCCTCTTCGCCGACATGGGCGGCGACGGTTTCGGTGCGGTCAAAAACAGGATCCTGCGGCAGATAGGCGATGCGCGTTCCCGGCTGCACGAAGAGCTCGCCCTCATCGAACTCGATCATGCTGGCGAGCGCCTTCATCAAGGTCGTCTTGCCGCTGCCGTTCCGACCGACCAGGCAGGCGCGGTCGTTGCCGCCGAGGCGCAGCTCGGCATTGTCGAACAACGGATCGCGGCCGAAGCCGATGCGCCCGAACCGCAAGGTCAGGATGGGCGGTTCAGCCACTCGCCGGGTCCTCGTGAGCCGTTTCCGACGGCTTGGACGAAGAAAATCGAAAAATTCGAAAATATTCTCGGGGGGTGTGACAGCCGTCATACCCCGTGCGCCGGGGCGCCGCTAAAAACAGCGTCAACAACCCAAACGGAGGGAGCACCCAAATGTCCAAGATCAACACCATCGCCATCGTCCCCGTCGCCCTCGGCTTCACGCTGATCGCCCAGACCGCCTTGGCTTTCTTATTCGTCGGCTAGTAAAAGTGTCCCGCATCAACTCTATCGCCCTTGTCCCCGCCGTACTCGGCTTCACGCTGGCCGCCCAGACGGCCCTGGCGCTCTACTTCGCAGGCTAGAGCCGGCCGAACGGACCCGCCTGGCGCCGCTTAGCGCCACTCGGCCCCGCAACCCGCGGCATCCCACGGCGCAGTGCCCGTCAGCGCAAGCCCCGTTCCTTCTCGATCTTTTCGTAAGCCCCGTTGATGGTCGCGAGCTTTTCGTTGGCGACCTCGACCACGTCCGGCGGCATGCCCTGCGCGATGAGCCGATCGGGATGGTGCTCCCTGATCAGCTTGCGGTAGGCGGCCTTGATCTCATCGTTGCTGGCCGCGCGGTCGATGCCGAGCACGACATAGGGGTCGGCTTTGTCGGGACCCATGTTGCGGGCCTCGATGCGGCGGAACGCGGTCTCGTCGAAGCCGAAGATCTCGGCGACGGTGCGCAAATAGGCTTTCTCGCCCGGATGATAGACGCCGTCGGCCCGGGCGATGTGAAACAAGCAATCGAGCAACTCTTCCAGTACCGCCGGATTGTCGCGGAACAAGCGCGCGATCTGCTTGGCGTAGGACTCGAACCCGATGGTGTCGCGCTTGGCCCGGTCGAACACACGGCCAACGCTCTTCGCCTCTTCGGGCGCGACGTGGAAGACGTCCTTAAATGCAGCCACCTCGTCCCGTGTCACAACCCCGTCGGCTTTCGCCATCTTGGCGCCGAGCGCGACGACGGCGATGGTGAAGGCAACCTGCTTGACCTCCGACGGCGCCGCGGCATCGTCCTCGGGTATCGTCGACATTCGATCGACTGCGTGTCCGGCGAGCACGCCGGCCAGCGCGCCGATCGGACCGCCAAGCGCGAACCCGGCCGCGCCGCCGATGATCTTGCCCCAAATGCTCATGGATGCTGGTTTAAAGGGAGGACGGCCGTTTAGGCAAGGTTGCCCTGCGGATTGTCGACCAGGTTTCGATTGATCGGTACGTGACCGTTGAGGGTCACAGCTTGATCGCCCATATCGTCGTCGACGGTGCCGTTGCGTGCGGTCAGGGCGTGGTTATCCGACGGAGGATCGTGCGGTCAATTCATCCTGAACCGGGTTCCGGAAAGGTTGCGGCCCAACTGACGCACGAGCTGCTGCGATAGCACCGACGCGATGTCGAAGGAATCCCCGCGCTGCCCATCAATATGGGCGGTGCCGACCCAGTACTGCGAACCCTTGTCGTTGAGCACGATAACGCTCACAAGGTGGCGCTGTTCGCCGGGCTTGAGCGGCCGGCCGGAAAGGTTGAGACCCTGGCGAATGAGTGGATTGCGCATCGGGCCGGTGCGTTGGCGCGGATCGCGGTTGACGCCGCTCCCGCGCTCGGCCGAACGGCGCAAGTTCGTTTTCGCTCGCCGCGTCTCCGGCGTGTCGGCGTTGTAGATAAAGCGGACGGCGGCGTTTTCCGCGACCCGGTACCCACGTGCTCGTAAGGCTCGCGCGATGATCGGGCGAAGGCGCAGGTTGAGATCGGTGTCGTCTTCCGGCTCGACGCTGACCGTTGCGCCGCGGCCGATATTGGCGAACGTCTTGCCGCTCACAACCCCACTACCCACGGGTGTCTGTGCGGCGGCCTGCTGCGGCGCCAGCGCCGCCAGTGCGGCGACAACCACCGCGATACCCCAAATCGAGAAATTAGTCATGTGAGACCACCTTTTTGTTCTTGCCCCGGGCGCATGGTGGCTTTGCGTAGCACCCCTTTGCCTTCTACAGGATATCGCATCGCGGCGCCACCGGGCATCACGCGAATGTGGTGGATATCTGGGTGTCGCCCCTAGTCGCGGCCTTCACAATTGCTGTAGTTTCAGGACCTCGTTCGGTCGCAAGCGCAAGAGTGGTTCGGCCGGCAACAATGCGAGGGAGGCATGGCGAGCGGACAAGCTCCGATTTGCCAGGGCCCAGACCCTGCGCCAAGACGTCCGGAGATCACGATTCCGGCCGGGGCGTGCGACGCGCACGCGCATGTCTTCGGCCCGTCCGAGCGCTATGCATTGAGCGAAGAGCGGGCCTACACGCCGCCCGATGCTCCATTGTTGGAATACCGGCGCCTCCTGAAGGTCCTCGGCATCGATCGCGCAGTGTTGGTGCAACCGAGCGTCTACGGAACCGACAACTCCGCCATGCTCGATGCGCTCGCCGAAGCCGGTGACGCGTTCCGAGGCGTTGCCGTGGTCGATATCGGCGTCTCGGACAAACAATTGAAGGCGCTGCATCGGGCCGGCGTGCGCGCTATCCGGGTCAACCTGCTCTACAAAGGCGGGATCAGCCTGACCATGCTTGGGCGGCTGGCCGACAAGATCAAAGGCTTGGGCTGGCATGTCCAATTGCTCATCGACGTATCCGACTGCCCCGAATTCTGGCGTATCGCCGACAAGCTGCCGGTCGATGTCGTGATCGACCATATGGGCCATATGGCGGCGAACAAGGGGGTGGACGATCCGGGGTTTCGCTCGCTGCTCTCGCTGGTCGGCGACGGCAAGGCCTGGGTCAAGCTTTCCGGGCCCTACCGCATGACCGCGCGCGGACACACGCCTTACGCCGATGTGGCCGGGCTCGCGCGCGCGCTGATCGAGGCGGCGCCTGACCGCATGCTGTGGGCAAGCGACTGGCCGCATCCCTTTGTCCAGATCGCGATGCCGAATGACGGCGAATTGCTCGACATGCTGGCCATGTGGGCGCCTGACGCGGCCACCCGAGCGAAGATCCTGGTCGACAACCCCGCGAAGCTTTACGGCTTTAAGTGACCCGTTCGCAATTGGACGGTCACCTGGGACCGCGGCGCCGGCCATGAAATTGACGAATCTCGAGACCTTCGTGTGGGTCGCCCGGCTTGGAAGTTTTCGCGCGGCCGCCGAGCGCTTGCACGCAACGCAGCCGACGATCTCGGCGCGGATCGCGGCGCTTGAGCACTCCTTGGGTGTGCGTCTTTTCGACCGAAGCGGCAAATCCTCCAGCTTGTCGCCGCGTGGCCTTGAGCTTCTACCCTATGCGGAGAAGATGCTCGTCCTCGCCAACGAGATCGATCTTGTCGTCGGCGACAAGGGCGCGCTGCGCGGGATCGTTCGGCTCGGCACGTCCGAAACACTCGTCCACACCTGGCTGCCTGATTTGCTTCGCCGGGTGCACGGGGAGTATCCCGGCGTCACCGTTGAAATCCTCGTGGATCTGACGGTCAATCTTCGCGAGCGATTGGTCTCGCGCGAGATCGACGTTGCCTTTCTGCTCGGGCCGGTGGCCGAGCCGAACATGGGCAACACGGCGCTTTGCTCATACGAAATGGTGTGGGTCTCGGCGCCGGAATTCGAATTGCCGGCCGGCCGGTTGACGCTGTCGGATCTGGCGAAGCTGCCGATCATCACATTCCTGCGGCCGACCCGGCCGCACGTTTTCCTGCGCCAGGCGCTGGCCGGTCCTGATCTTCCGCCGCTGCGGATCAGTGGCTCAAGTTCGCTCGCCACCATGGTCCGCATGGTCAAGGACGGATTGGGTGTGAGCCCGCTGCCCTGGGAGGTCGTGCGGCCCGAGGTCGAGAGCGGCCGGTTGCGGCGTTTCGAAACGGCACTGGCGCTGCCCGATCTGGAATTCACCGTGACATTTCCTGTAAGCCCGCCCAATCCGATGATCGGATTGATTGAAAAGTTGGCGCTTGAAACCGTAGCCGCGCTCCCCGCCGGGAACCGTGATCCATAGACGTTTTCTATCGATCGCGACAAAATCATTCGATTGGCTTTTATGGGTTGATTTGGCCTAGGCTCTCGATTGCTAACGTTGCCGGCTGCCGGAAAACGCGCGGGAGGCAACAAGCGGGAGGCAACAATAGGCGAGCGTGGAGCGGACAATTTTTCGTCAGCCGCATCTCGCACTAAATATGATTGCGGGCATAGTCGCGCGCTGGGCCGGATACGGCGATACAACTGACCGGCCCAAGGCGGGCGATAGCTTGGTAACAGCGGCAAAGGATCCGGGCCAACCGGAATGCCGGTTTCAACAAATTTCAGGGAGGTGACTTCGAAATGTCGACGAAACGAGCGATAAAGGCCGCGGTGGCGGCGACGGCGTTGGCCGTTTCGGCCGGGCTGTGGACGGGCGCCGCGGCAGCCGAAGAATTGAAACAGCAGACTTTCAATGCGGTTGGCACCTGGGGCAACCTGGCCAACTTCAAGCAGCACGAGGGCCCGTTCTGGAGCTCGGTCGTGCCCAAGGCGTCGGGCGGCAAGATCACGGCGAAAATCCAGCCGATCACCGAGGTCGGCCTCAAAGGCTTTGAGGTCACGCGCCTTCTGAAGCTCGGTGTCTACGACATGGCGTTCGGCGTCATCGGCTACGTTGCCGGCGAGGACCCGGTCTTCGAGGGCCCCGACCTGTCGGCGGTAGCGCAGGACATCGCCACGGCGCGCAAGATCACCGATGCCTACCGCCCGATCATGGCCAAGGCCTTCGAGGAGGTCTTCAAGGCCAAGCTGGTGGTGATGTACCCGTTCCCGAGCCAGATGCTGTGGTGCAATGCCAAGATCGAGAGGATCCAGGACCTCAAGGGCAAGAAGATCCGGGTCTACAGCGCGACCCTGGGGGACTTCGTCGAAGGCGTCCAGGGCACCTCCGTGACCATCGCATTCGCCGAGGTCGTGCCGGCGCTGCAAAAGAAGGTCGCCGATTGCGGCATCACCGGCACCACGCCGGCCTATCGGGCCAAGTGGCACGAGGTTGCCACCCACGCCTATGCGATGCGGGTTGGCTGGGGCATCTCATTCGGCGCCTTCAACCTGAAGCGTTGGAACAGCCTGGACGCACCGACCAAAGCGTTCCTCACCAAGCAGTTCAAGGCGCTTGAGGATCGTATGTGGAAGGCGACCGGCGAAGAGGATGCAATGGGTCTGTCGTGCAACACTGGCGGCAAATGCACCCTCGGCAAGCCCGGCGGCATGAAGCTCGTGCGTCCGAGTGCGTCCGATCTCAAGCTGCGCACCAAGGTGCTGCAGGACTACGTGCTCAAGCGTTGGGCGCAGCGCTGCACCAAGAAGCGCAAAGGCTGTGTGGCTGACTGGAACCGGACGGTCGGCAAGGTCGTGAACATCCAGATCAAGCAATAAATACATTCGGCCGGGCGGCCCATTCACCGCCCGGCCGATGTCGATTGCGGAGCGGTTCCAGTGTCACAGTCTTCCTCGTCGCCCCGCTCGCCCGGGCGGGAGCCAGGGGCGGTCATTGTCCGAACACTCACCTGGCTGGCGCGCTACGCGGTGTGGATCGGCGGCGCCGGCATCATCGCATCGGCTGTGATGGTGACGATAGAGGTGATTGTCCGCAAGGCGTTCCAGGTCAGCCTTGGCGGCGCCGATGAGATCTCGGGCTATCTTTTCGCCATTGGCACGGTATGGGCGCTTCCATTTGCGCTTTTGCGGCGCGCCAATGTTCGTATCGACGCGCTTTACGCGTTGCTGCCCCGCGGTGTTCGCATTTTGCTTGATTTCGTGGCGATCGCGCTGCTCACCGTCTTCATCGCCGTGGTCTTCTGGCATGCCTGGAATTTGTTCCTGGGCAGCGTTGAGTCGTGGACCCGCTCGATCACGCCCCTGCAGACACCCCAGGCGATCCCGCAGGGTTTCTGGATTGCCGGCCTGGCGCTCTTTCTGGTCACGGCTGTGTTGCTTCTGCTATCCGCTTTGGCGGCTTTGATCCGGGGCGATCTCGCGGGCGTCAATCAGTTGATCGGCGCGCGCACCCATCACGAGGAAGTCGCCGACGAAATGAGCACGCTCGACCTGGCCAGCTTGACAGGCGACGCGAGCGACAACGCGATTGCCGACGACCGCGACAGGCCCGCTAAACCCGGTGATCATTCGGGTGGGAGCCGCTGAAGTGCTGATCAACGTCCTGGTCATCCTGCTCGTACTGCTGGCAATCTCGGTGCCGGTCGCCGCCGCGCTTGGCATTCTGAGCCTGGTGATGGCCGACATCTATTCGCCGATGCCGCTGGTCCGAGCGATCGGCGAGAGCTTTTGGCAGAACGGCCGCGAGTTCATCCTGATCGCCATCCCGATGTTCGTGCTGATGGGCGAGATTTTGCTGCGGTCGGGCATTACCCAGCGCATGTACGACGCCATGGCGCGCTGGCTCTCCTGGCTGCCGGGCGGCCTGATGCACTCCAATATCGGCGCTTGCGCATTGTTCGCCGCTACCTCGGGTTCCAGTGTCGCGACGGCGGCGACGATCAGCACGGTGGCGCTGCCCGAGGTCGAGCGCCGCGGCTACAACGAACGATTGTTCCTGGGGACCCTGGCGGCCGGCGGCACCCTGGGCATCCTGATCCCACCCTCAATCAATTTGATCGTCTACGGTCTTCTGACCGACACGTCGGTGCCCAAGCTTTACCTTGCTGGGTTCCTCCCGGGCCTGCTACTGGCCAGCCTGTTCGCGCTCACGGTGATCGTTGCTTGCATCGTGCGACCGGCCTGGGGCGGCGAGCGCGTGCTGTCGAGCTGGATGGAACGGTTTCGCGTGCTGGTCGACCTGCTGCCGCCGCTTGGCATCTTTATGGTCGTCGTCGGCTCGATCTACGCCGGATTTGCGACGCCGACCGAAGCGGCTTCGCTCGGGGTCGTGGCCTCGCTGATCCTTGCCGCGGCGCGGCGTGTGCTGACCTGGACCATGCTGCGCGATGCGATCGAGGGCGCCATGACGACGACCGCGATGGTGATGTTGATCATCCTCGCCGCGATCTTCCTCAATTTCACGTTGGCGACCACCGGCCTCACACGGCTTTTGACCGATTTCATCACGGGTCTCGGGCTCGGCCCCTACCAGCTACTTCTTGTGATCGTGGTATTCTACCTCGTGCTCGGCTGCTTCATGGAGACCTTCTCCATGTTGATCACGACGGCGCCCCTGATCGTGCCGATCGTCGCCGGTCTCGACTTCGGGCTGGCCGACGCCCACGAGACCAAGATCTGGTTCGGCATTCTTTTGATCATTCTGCTGGAGGCGGCGCTGATCACCCCGCCGATCGGCGTCAATCTCTACGTTGTCCAAGGGGTCCGCGGGAAAGGCTCGATGGTGGACGTGATCGTCGGCTCGCTGCCCTTCGTCATCACCATGTTCATCATGATCGGATTGATCATGGCCTTCCCCGGGATCGCGCTTTGGGCGACGCGGTTGTTTTAGTTCGGCGGCAACGCAAATCTGATCGAGACGAATAGGACCCAGCCATGAACACATCCCCGATCGACCGGGCCCGCTCAGATCCCGGGCACGCCCGCACCCGTGCGCGCGAAATGATCCAGTCGATCCGCCGCAGCGACTTCCAGGGTCAGACGGCGGGCGCCACGCCGGGCATCGTGCAAGGCAACGTCGCCATTTTGCCGGCGGACTGGGCGGAAGACTTCGTGCGGTTCTGCCGGCTCAATCCCAAGCCCTGTCCGCTGATCGGGCTCGGCGAACCCGGCGATCCGCGCCTGCCCGAGCTGGGCGAGGATATCGACATCAGCACCGACGTGCCGATGTACCGGGTTTTCCAGGATGGCGTGGCGGTGGAAGACGTGCCCGACATCCGCCATCTTTGGCGCGATGACCTGGTCGCTTTCGTGCTTGGTTGCTCGTTTTCATTCGAGGAGGCGTTGATCCAGGCCGGCGTGCCGATGCGTCATATCGAGCACGGCAGCGAAGTGCCGATGTTTCGCACCAATATCGAGACGCGGCCGGCCGGCCGGTATCACGGGCCGACGGTGGTTTCGATGCGGCCACTGACACCGGCGCAGGCGATCCGGGCCATCCAGGTCACCTCGCGCTTCCCCAATGTGCATGGCGCGCCGATTCATTTCGGCGATCCCGCGGCGATCGGCATATCCGACATCCACAAGCCAGACTTCGGCGAGATGGTGCCGGTGCTGGAGGGCGAGGTGCCGGTTTTCTGGGCCTGCGGCGTCACCCCCCAGGCGATCGTGGAGAAGGCCAAGCCGCCGCTCTGCATCACCCACAAGCCGGGCTTTATGCTTGTCACCGAGCTCCTGAACGCCGAACTCGCGACCTTTTAGGTCTGACATGAACGACACCGCCGAACGCTGGCAGTTCTGGATCGACCGTGGCGGGACCTTCACCGATGTGGTGGCGAAGCGCCCTGACGGCGCGCTCGTCACCCACAAGCTGCTTTCCGAAAACCCCGAACAGTACAAGGACGCGGCGCTTCAGGGCATTCGCGAGCTGCTCGGTGTGGCGCGCGGCAAGCCGATCCCTGGCGAGGTTGTCGACGCGGTCAAGATGGGCACGACCGTGGCGACCAACGCGCTGCTCGAGCGCAAGGGCGAGCGCACTGTGCTGGTCATAACGGAAGGGTTTGCCGACGCGCTGCGCATCGGATACCAGAACCGGCCGCGCCTTTTCGACCGTCACATCAAACTGCCCGAGCTGCTGTACGAACAGGTCGTCGAGGTAAGCGAACGCATTGGCCCACGTGGCGACGTATTGATGCCGCTCGATCTGGAGCGCGCCCGCGTCGATCTAAAAGCGACCTACAACGACGGTATTCGCTCGGCCGCGATCGTTTTCATGCACGGCTACCGTTTCCACGATCATGAGCGCGCGGTGGCGGCGCTGGCGCGCGAGATCGGCTTTACGCAAGTTTCGATCTCGCATGAGGCGAGCCCGCTGATGAAGCTCGTCGGGCGCGGCGACACCACCGTGGTCGATGCCTATCTCTCGCCGATCCTGCGCCGCTACGTCGACCGGGTGGCGGGCGAGCTGGGGGAGGGCACCCGGCTCATGTTCATGCAGTCGAATGGCGGGCTGACCGATGCGCGCTTTTTCCAGGGCAAGGACAGCATCCTTTCGGGACCGGCGGGCGGCATTGTCGGCGCAGTGCGCACGGCCGGTATGGCGGGTTTTTCATCGATCATCGGCTTCGATATGGGCGGCACCTCGACCGACGTCTCGCATTATAACGGCGAGTATGAACGCGCCTTCGAGACACTGGTCGCCGGGGTGCGCATGCGCGCGCCGATGATGCAGATCCACACTGTCGCGGCGGGTGGCGGCTCGATCTGCGTCTTCGACGGCTCCAAGTACCGGGTCGGGCCCGAATCCGCCGGCGCCAATCCGGGACCGGCCTGCTACCGGCGCGGCGGGCCGCTCACCGTCACCGACTGCAACGTCATGCTGGGCAAGCTGCATCCGGAGTTCTTTCCCAAAGTATTCGGCCCGCGCGCCGACCAGCCGCTGGACGCGGCGATTGTCGCTGAGAAATTTACCGCGCTAGCGACCGAGATCGAGGCGGCGACCGGTGACAAGCGCAGCCCCGCGGCGGTCGCCGAGGGGTTCTTGAAGATCGCCGTTGAGAACATGGCTAATGCGATCAAAGAGATTTCGATCCAGCGCGGCTACGATGTCACCGAATACACGCTGGCCTGTTTTGGCGGCGCCGGCGGCCAGCACGCTTGTTTGGTTGCCGATGCGCTCGGCATGACGCGCGTTTTTCTGCATCCGTTCGGCGGCGTGTTGTCGGCCTACGGCATGGGGCTTGCCGACATGCGGGTTATGCGTGAGCGTGCAATTGAAGCAAAATTAGAGAACAACTTAATCAACATTCTTAAGAAACAACTTGAAGAAATTTCCGTGGACGGGCGCGCCGAGATGGCTCGCCAAGGTATCGCCGAGACCAACATGTCGGTGCTGCACAAAGTGCATTTGCGCTACGAGGGAACCGACTCGGCGCTGATTGTCGATTTCGCGGGGATCGAGGACATCGTGGCGGGTTTTGAGACGGCCCATCGTCAACGCTACGGCTTTGTGGTGCCCGACAAGGCGCTGATCGTGGAGGCGGTTTCCGCCGAGGTTGTCGGCGTCACCGAGAAGGTCGAGGACACGGAGCTTGAAGAAACGGCGGAGACGCGGCCCGATCCGTTGGCGCGGGTGGCGATGCACACCGGCGGACTGATCGTCGAGACACCGCTTTTCGACCGCGACAGGCTTGGTCCCGGCCACACGGTCGACGGGCCCGCGGTCATCCGCGAGGATACCGCGACCATCGTCGTCGAGCCCGGCTGGCGCGCCGAGGTGACGAGGCGCAATCACGTCGTGCTGACCCGCAGTGTGCCGCTTGAGCGCGCCGTCGCCGTTGGCACGCAGGTCGACCCGGTGATGCTGGAGATATTCAACAATCTCTTCATGTCGATCGCCGAGCAGATGGGCTCGGTGCTGGAGAACACCAGCTACTCGGTCAACATGAAGGAGCGGCTCGACTTCTCTTGCGCCATCTTCGACCGCGAGGGCCTGCTGATCGCCAATGCTCCGCACATGCCGGTGCATCTGGGCTCGATGGGCGAGAGCGTGCAGACCGTAATCCGCGAGCGCGCGGGGACGATGAACCCGGGCGACGTCTACGTGCTGAACGCGCCATACAATGGCGGCACGCATCTGCCCGACGTCACCGTTATCACGCCCGTGTTCGACGATGCCGGCGCGGATATCCTTTTCTATGTGGCGAGCCGCGGTCATCACGCCGACATCGGCGGCATCACCCCCGGCTCGATGCCGCCCAACTCGACCACGGTCGAGGAAGAAGGCGTGCTGATCGACAATTTCGTGCTGGTCGACCGGGGCCGCTTCCGCGAGGCGGAGATCACCGAACTGCTGACCTCGGGCCGGCATCCGGTGCGCAACGTCTATCAGAACATCGCCGATCTGAAGGCGCAGATCGCATCCTGCGAGAAGGGCGTTCAGGAGCTGCGGCGAATGGTTGCCCATTTCGGGCTCGACGTCGTTCACGCCTATATGCAGCACGTCCAGGACAATGCCGAGGAGCAGGTGCGCCGTGTCATCGGTGTGCTCGAGCCCGGCAGCTTTACCTACCCGATGGATCAGGGGACGCAAATCGAGGTGACGATCTCCATCGATAAGGCGGCGCGTACCGCCAAGGTCGATTTCACCGGCACCTCGCCCCAACAGCCCAACAATTTCAACGCGCCGTCAGCGGTGTGCCGTGCCGCCGTGCTCTACGTCTTCCGCACGCTGGTCGACGACGAGATCCCGATGAATGCAGGCTGCCTCAAGCCCATCGAGCTCATCATCCCCGAAGGCTCGATGCTGAACCCGCAATATCCCGCCGCCGTCGTCGCCGGCAATGTCGAGACCAGCCAAGCGATCACCGATACGCTCTACGGCGCGCTCGGTGTGTTGTCGTCGGCGCAGGGGACGATGAACAACTTCACCTTCGGCGATGACGAATATCAGTACTACGAGACGATCTGCGGCGGCTCGGGCGCCGGGCCCGGCTTCGACGGCACCGACGCGGTCCACACGCATATGACCAATTCGCGCCTCACCGATCCCGAGGTGCTCGAATGGCGTTTTCCAGTGCTGCTCGAATCCTTTTCGATCCGGCGTGGCTCGGGCGGCGCCGGGCAGTTCAAGGGCGGCGACGGCACGATACGGCGCATGCGTTTCCTTCAGCCGCTCACCGCGGCGATCCTGTCCTCGCATCGCAGCGTGCCGCCCTTCGGTATCGCGGGCGGCGAGCCCGGCGCGCTGGGCCGCAACTGGGTTGAACGCGCCGACGGGACGCGCACCGAGTTGTCCGGCACCGACAGTACCGAGATGAACGCCGGCGACGTTTTCGTTGTCGAAACGCCCGCCGGCGGGGGCTATGGTAAGCTCACCGAACGCAAGAAAGCGGCGGAGTGAGTTGTTGGGCCGCCGGACGCCATCCCGGGTGAAATACCTGGAGGAATACAATGGCATTCATGAACAGACGCGGTTTTGCGCGCATCGCGACGGCCGCCGTGTTGTCGAGCTTCGTCGCGGTTGTCGCCAGCAGCGACGCGAACGCGCGGACACGGCCGATCTACAACGTCGTCGATTCTCCGCTGCCGGCGAAACCGGGGGTGTCGATGCAACAGTTCGAGCGAGCGATCATCACGGCTGGTGCCGTGCGGGGATGGGCGATCCGGCCGGCGTCGCCGGGCCGGTTGATCGCGATACTGAACATTCGGCGGCACACCGCCGAGGTCACGATCACCTATACGCCGGCGCGGTTTTCGATCACCTACGAAACCAGTCACAACCTGCTCTACCGAAAAATCAGTGAGACCGAGTACATCCACCGCAACTACAACAGTTGGATCAGGTTTCTTCGCGACGACATTACCAGGGCGGTCGGCTTGATCGGAAACTAACCAACTACCTTCCGGGCGGGCCGCGCAGCGAGATGTTGGCGAATTCCATCGGGGCGGTTGGGCCTCGACACCAGAAATCGACTATCGAACATCAAAAGGAAAGAGACACTCATGACCGATCGGATAACGGCATCGCACATCCTCATCGGCTTCGGCGCCGATAGCGACCGCAGCGAGGAAGACGCCAAGACACAGATCGAGGGGATTAAGGGCGAGATTGCCGGCGGCGGGGATTTCGCCTCACTCGCCACGGAGCATTCGGATTGCCCTTCAAGCGCGCAGGGCGGCGATCTGGGATCCTTCGGGCGCGGCATGATGGTGCCGGAGTTCGAGCAGGCCGCGTTCGCTCTGGAGACCGGCAGCGTCAGCGACGTTGTCCAGACCGATTTCGGCTACCACCTGATCCACCGCACCGGCTGATCGCAACGCGAGCGAGTGTTGACCCGCGCCAGGACGGACGCGGCCTTGACTGCGGCTGCCCGGACCGCGAGAAAGGCGGGCGAATAGGCGATGCCGTGTCAGGCGAAGGACGAAGAACAAGAAAAGGAAATGTGACGATGGACGATGATGCCAAGAAAACGGCCCTGCGAATGATCCCCTACGGGATCTATGTGCTGACGGCCGAAGCCGGTGATGCGATCGGCGCAGCGACGGTCAACTGGGTCACCCAGACGGCCTTCGCGCCGCCGCTGATAGCTATCGGCGTTAAGGCCGATTCCGGGGCCTATGCGACGCTCAAGGAGGCGGGGCATTTCGCCCTCAACATGCTCGGCAAGGGCCAGCAGGGGATCGCCTTCGGCTTCTTCAAGCCGGCGGAGAAAGACGGCCATACGATCAGTGGCGAGCCATACCGGGCTGGAGCCACCGGCGCGCCAATCCTGGAAAACGCAGTGGCGAGCGTCGAGTGCAAGGTCGCCGAGATCGTCGAGCGCGGCGATCATCACATCGTTATTGGCGAGGTCATCGAGGCGCATGTGGCAAAGACGCCCGAGGGCCGACCCGATCAGGCGATCCTCACCATGTGGGAGCTCGGCGACAACGTCTTCTACGGCGGATAACGGGCCGCCACCGGCGCTTCAGTCGAGGTCGGGCTTCCAGTTGAGCTTGTGCTGGATCCAGAGCGCGATGCGCTCGGCGGTGAGCCCGATCACCACGAGCAGGATCGCAAAGGGAATGAACAGCACCCAGGTTGGGATGCCGGGCTCGAGCATCGCCGGCTTGGTCGGCGTCGAGCCGCCGGAGAAGATGGCGAAGGCCAGGAAGCCGAGCACGAAGGCGATACAGCCCAGCGCCCAGAGGATGCGCTTTACCGTGCTGATGGGCGGCCCGAAGTCGGTGCTCCACTCGGGATTGGTCGTATCGAAACCGGGCTTGGGCTCGGGTGTCTGCTCGTTCATCGGCCGCGTCGGTTCCCTTTTGTCAAGATAGCATCGGTTAGGCCAAGCGACGTGGCACAAGCGGCGGCCGTGGTGAAGCGGATCGGCATGCGGTTGCCGGATGCGCGGAAGTCGAGCCGGGTTGACGAATTCAATATTTAACAATACGGTTAAATAATAGACGTTGACCCGCCCACGAACGAGGCCCCGGATGATGCAGTTTCTGATCCAATACACGGTCAAGCCCGAGCGCGTCGCTGAACAGGAAGCCGCGATCAACGCCTTCGTCGAGGCAATCAAGGGCGTCGGCGATCCGGACGCTTCCTACACGTCGCTCAAGGCGGAGGATGGAGTGTCGTTCACCCATATCGCGCGCTTCAAGACCGAAGCGGCGCTCAAGCGCTTCCAGTCGCAGCCGCATTTCGAGACCTTCAGCAAGGGATTGCCGCCGCGTTGCACCGATGGTCCAAAGGCCACCAAGTTTTCACTGGTTGCGACGACTGATCGCTGACGATCATCGCCGGCGGCGGTAATACTTCAACTTGCGGCGGGCGCCCTTAGGAACAGCATCAAAGCGGTACCGAGGGCGCCGCCTATCAGCGAGGCCGCAAGGGCAAGGCCTGCCGTCCGCACCATGGCCATGCCGCCGGCAACGGCGGTGATGCCGACCTTGACCAGAGTATTGGAGAGCGCCGCCAGCGCGATGCCGATCGCCGCCGTGGTCACCGTCAAGTCCGCCCCGGCGAGCTTGGAGAGCGACAGGGTCACCGCGTCGACATCGGCCACCCCGGACAGGAGGCTCAACAGGTAGATCCCCGCATCGCCCAGCCATTCCTTGAGGGCCCGGGCGGCGATCATCACGAGCGCCAACAGGAGGCCGAATTTGAGCGCCATCCCGAACTCGAAGGGATTGCGTGCGATGACCTCATGCTTGGCACCCGCGGTGATTTTACGCTGCCGCCAAAAGAATGCCGAAGCTGCAAAAGCGGTGAGCGCCGCGCCGCCGAGCGGCCAGGCGAGAACCGGCAGCAGCCGCGGCTCGATGACCCCGACGACGATGATCACGCGCACGAACATCGTTGCCGAGGCCACCACTATGCCCGCAGCCAGAATACGCGATGATCTTGGTGACTTGCGCGCGAGCCGCGAAAAGCTGATCGCCACCGCGGTGGAGGCGACAAGTCCGCCGGCCAGCCCGGCCAGTGGAATGCCGCGCCGCTCGCCGACGAGTTTGACGGCGACGTAGCCGACGAAATGCATGGTCGCGATCAGGACGACCATCCACCAGAGCTCGTAGGGGTTGAGCGCCTGCCACGGCCCGAAGCCCCGATTGGGGAGTACGGGCAGCAGCACGATGGTCATCAGGAGGAGCTTCAAGACCGCGTTCAGCTCCTCGCGCTCGATCCGCTCGACGAGTTCGTGCAAGGCCGGTTTGATGCCAAGGAGGAGCGCGGTGACGACGGCGCCGGCAGCTGCGATCGAGAGCTGGCCGCGCACCGCGACCGCGCCTAGCGCGAAGGTGACGAGGGCGGCGACAACGGTCGTCACGCCGTAGTCGTCGATCTTCGCGGCGGCGCGTACCCGGGCGACGATCATCACCACGGCGAAGGCGAGGAAGGCGAAGCCCAGGGCGACCTCGCCGACCAGCTCGCCGAGCAGCGCCCAGAGCCCGCCCAGCAGGCCGACGATGGCGAAAGTGCGGATGCCGGCGACACGCGATCCTTCGGGCATGGCGCGCTCGTGCCAACCCCGTTCGAGGCCGATCAGCATGCCGGCGGCGAGTGCCACGCCAAGCCGCTTGAAGATCTCGATTTCGTCCATTCGTTACAATACGTCTGCCGGGCGGTCGACATCGGCCTCCGCCGGCCGGGTTGCTATTCGTCTGGTCCTGTCTGGCGTGTCTAAGACCAGATCTCATTCGAGGCCAATCGCGCGCCCTCGGCCATCGCCGCGAGCTTGGCCCAGACGATCTCCGGAACCACGGCGGCCTGGCCGACCCAGGTGCTACTCGGCCGCCTTGGCCAATTCGGACCGGACGATGGCGGTGCCGGTGACCATCGCATCCAGTTTGGCGTAGGCGACGTCCCGCGGCAGATATTTCATGCCGCAATCGGGGGCGACGATGATCTTGCTGGCGTCCTTGTATGGAAGCGCAAGGCGGATACGCTCGGCGACCTGATCGGGTGTCTCGACGGTCATGTCTTCCAGGTCGATGACCCCAAGGATGATCGTCTTCTCGGGCAAAGTCTCAAGCACCTTGCAGTCGAGACCGGACTGGGCCGTCTCGATGGAGACCTGGTTGCACGAGCAGTCGTGGAATTCCGGAAGGAAGGAATAGCCTTCCGGCCGCTCGTGGATGATCGCCGCGTAGCCAAAGCAGATATGGACGGCGGTGGTGCCGGTCACCCCGTCAAGCGCCTGGTTGAGGGCAGCGAGCCCGTATTCGCGCGCCGGCTCGGGCCGCGCCTGCATGTAGGGCTCGTCGATCTGGACGTAGTCGGCGCCGGCGGCGAACAGGTCCTTGATTTCCTCGTTGACCGCGGCGGCGTAGTCCATCGCCGCCTCGGCAAGGGTCTCATAGTGGTCGTTCTGCGCCTGCTGCGACATGGTGAAGGGGCCGGGCACGGTCATCTTGATTTTGCGGTCGGTGTTGGCGCGCAGGAACTCCACATCGCGCACCTCCACGGGATGTTTGCGTTTTATCTTGCCGGCGATGCGGGGCACCGGGTTGGGATGGCCAGAGCGGTCGAGCGCGGAGCCGGGGTTGTCGATGTCGACGCCTTCGAGCGCGGTGGCGAAGCGGTTGGAATAGCTTTCGCGCCGCATCTCGCCGTCGGTGACGATATCGATCCCGGCGCGCTCCTGATCGCGGATGGCGATGAGGGTCGCGTCGTCCTGGGCTTCCTGAAGATATTTCGGATCGACCCGCCACATCTCCAGTGCGCGCACCCGCGGCGGAAATCGGCCGCGCAAATTCTCACGGTCGACCAGCCATTCGGGCTGGGGATACGAGCCGACCAGGCTCGTTGGCAGCAAGATAACGGCGGCACCGCTCATGCCGGCTTCCTCCCTGTTTTGATTTTGCCGAAAGATGACGGCAGGCACGCGCCGGCGCAAGCGCCTATGCAGCGGGCCGGTGAAGAGGGTTCGGTTTTCGCGCGGACCGGCGTCACTCCGCTGCGGCGGTCTTCGTTTCCTTACGGAAGCGGGGGATCACTTCCTCGCCGAACAGGGTTAGCGAGCGGCGGATGCGCTCGGGTCCATAATATGGCGGATAATGAAGAATGAGACCGGTCATGCCGGTCTTTTCCGCCATCTCCTCGATCATCGCGGCGACCGTGTCGGGCGAGCCGTGGATTACAACATCGCCCAGCAGTTTGTCGTAAGTAAGCCCCTCCGCGGCGCCTTCCGCGCCCTTCTGGACCATATTCACGTAGTCTCCCTGGCCAAAATAGTGGCTCAAATGCCGCAGCACGCCTTCCTCGCTTTCCTTGCGCGCCGCTTCATCGGTATCGGCGACATAGACGAAGCGATTGAGAATGACGTCGCCGCGGGCGAGGTTGCCTTTGTACTTCTCCTCAGTGGTCGACAGCATCTCGCGGTAGCGCCCGGCCTGTGCGGCGCAAACCCCGACCGAGGGGATTGAGGACAGCATGATGCCGTAGCCATAGCGCGCGGCTGCTGCCATCGATTGCTCGGAAGCAACCGCCATGGTCAGCGGCGGATAGGGCTTTTGCACCGGGTGGGGAAAGAGCTCGTGGTCGCCCTCGATCTGCGAACGGCAATTCTTGCCTTTGAAGGATGTCCGGCGCTCGGTCAGGAGCTGCATCAAGAGCTCCAGCCCTTCGATCTGGATATCACGGCGGGTTTCGAAATCGATGCCGAGGCCCTGGAACTCGTACTCGCGGTAGCCTGAGCCGAGGCCGAGCACGAAGCGCCCGCCCGACAGCACGTCGATGAAACACATGTTCTCAACGACCCGGACCGGGTTGTTGAGCGGCAGGACGACCACGCCGGTGCCAATCTTGATGGTCTTGGTCAGCCCTGCGAGATAGGCCCCGTAGGTCATCACGTCGGGCATAATGCCGTAGGTATTGGAGAAATGGTGCTCGGCCAGCCAGGCCACGTCGTATCCGAGTTCGTCGGCCAACTGCACCTCACTTGTAACCCGTGCATGAACCGAGTGATGGGGGTATTCGTCGATATCGAGATTGGGCTGGGAGATGAACAGGATACCGAACTGCATGGCGCGCTCCTCGTCTATGGCCGGTCAGGATAGACCGCGCGGTCTTGCGGCGCAGGCACCTGGCCAGGCGTGCCTTAGTTCTTTGCGGCGCGCTTCCGGCGTCGCCCCGGGGCCTTGAAGAACACCAGCACCAGACGCGTGTCGCCGGCCTGCACGGAATGTTTCGCGTCCGCCGGGACGTAAACCACGCTGCCGCCCTTGACCGGAATCGTTTCATCGTCGACCGTGACACTGCCCTCGCCCTCTGGGAAAAAGTAGATCTCGTCCTGTCCCACGTGATGGTGTTCCACCGTCTGCTGACCCGGCTCGTAGCAGACCAGCTCGGCCTCGATCATTTCGGACATGATCAGGCGTTTGCGTACCTGCCGGGCGTCGCTGAACTCGAGCTCGTCGGCAATATTGAGCGTTTCCATTACCTGGGCTCCATCTCCTCGGAGGACGGCGGCGTACCGAGCGCGAATGATGCGGCAATCGCACGGGCAAGGCAATCGCCGGACGATCCGCCGACCTGACGGCGGTGCAAGCCGGTCCGGGGCTTGTCGGCACCATGGGCGCGGCCTAGTCTTAATCGGCGCTGCCCTGTTTGGCGGCCAAATCCCGTCGGAAAGGCCAAATCCCATGTCGCTCCAACTCGACGCCAAGGTTCAGCACCGTCCGGATGCCAACTACGACGCCGCCCTCAAATCGATCAAGCAGCGCCTCGGCGACCGCTTTTCGACCGCCGCGGCCGTCCGTGAGCAGCATGGTCAGGGCGAGGACCACCATCCGGTGCTGCCGCCCGACGGCGTCGCCTTCGTGGAGTCGACGGAGGAGGTCTCCGAGATCGTGAAGATCTGCGCGGCCCACAAGGTTCCTGTTGTGCCCTTTGGAACCGGCACGTCGCTGGAGGGACATGTCGGCGCGCTCCAGGGCGGCATCTGCATCGATGTCAGCCATATGAACGAGGTGCTGGAGGTCAATTCCGCGGACCTCGACTGCCGCGTCCAGCCGGGCGTCACGCGCAAGCAGCTCAACGAGTATCTGCGCGACACCGGATTGTTCTTTCCCATCGACCCCGGCGCCGACGCTTCGTTGGGCGGTATGACCGCGACCCGCGCCTCGGGGACCAACGCCGTGCGCTACGGCACTATGCGCGAGAACGTCCTTTCGCTTGAGGTCGTGCTCCCCGACGGCAGGATCATCCGCACCGCCAAGCGCGCCCGCAAATCGTCAGCCGGTTACGATTTGACGCGGCTCTTTGTGGGATCGGAAGGCACGCTTGGCGTGATTACCGAAGTCTCATTGCGGCTCTATGGCATACCCGAATCGATCACCGCGGCGGTCTGCAACTATCCCGATCTCGAAAGCGCCGTGAATACCGTTATCGCCACAATCCAATCGGGCATTCCGATCGCCCGCATCGAGCTTATCGATGAAGTTCAAATAGAGGCGATAAACAATTATTCAAAAACGAATTTTCCGGTTGAAACGACGTTGTTTCTGGAGTTCCACGGCACCGAAGCCTCGGCCCGCGAGCAGGCCGAGATGGTGAAGGCTATCTCCGACAATTTCGGCGGCGGCGACTTTAAATGGACGGAGAAGCTGGAGGACCGCAACAAGATGTGGCAGGCGCGCCACGACGCCGCTTACGCCGCCATGGCGATGCGGCCGGGCGTGTCGGTCATGGCGACCGATGTATGCGTGCCCATCTCCCGGCTGGTGGAATGCATAACCGAGACGCAAAAGGACATCAAGGAGAATGGCCTGGTGGCGCCGATCGTTGGGCATGTCGGTGACGGCAACTTCCATCTGGTGCTGTTCGCTGACGAGAACGACCCCAAGGAATTGGAACTCGCCAACGCGCTTAACGAACGCCTGGTGATGCGGGCGCTGGCCATGGAGGGCACCTGCACCGGTGAGCACGGTATCGGCATGGGCAAGATGGATTTTCTGGTCGCCGAGCACGGCGGCGACGCGGTTTCGGTGATGCGCTCGCTCAAGCAGGCCATCGACCCGGACAACCTCATGAACCCGGGCAAGATCGTCCGCATGTAGGGGCCGTGTGCAGCCCGGCAGGACGCCGAATGGGCTAAGGCAACGGGTGGGGCACGTCGACCCAGAGTTCCGCATTGGGTAACTGGTCGATCGAGGTGCGGCCGATCTGACCCATGCAGCGGTCGAACTCGTCGCGCAGGAAGCCGAGGGCTTTTTCCGCACCGGCCTGGCCGGCTGCCGCGACACCGTAGAGCGTGGCACGGCCGACAAAGACGAAATCGGCGCCCAGCGCCAACGCCTTGACGATATCGGCCCCGCGTCGGACGCCGCTGTCGAGCGCGATCACCATCCGGTCGCCTATCGCCTCACGCACCTCGGGCAACACCTCGATCGGCGCCGGAGCACTGTCGAGCTGGCGGCCGCCATGGTTGGAGAGCACGATGCCGTCGGCGCCGTGCTTATGCGCGAGCTCGGCGTCTTCGGCCGACATCAGCCCCTTGATCAAGAGCGGCTTGTCTTTCCAGTTCTCGCGTACCCAGTCGAATGTCTCCCAGCTCAGAGACGGCGAGAGCTGCTGCATCACGTAAGTCGCAAGCGATTGAGCGCCCGCCTTGGGGTCGGTGTAGGGCGCGAGATTCTCAAAGCGCGGCGAGCCATGGCGCAAGAGCTGCATCGCCCAGCCCGGATGGGCGACCGCGTTCGCGATCACCGCGAGGTTGGGGCGCAAGGGCAGGGTAAAGCGGTTGCGGTTGTCGCGCTCGCGCTTGGCGGCGAGGGGAATGTCGACCGTCACCATGAGACCCTGGGCACCCGCCGCATCGACGCGTTTCAGTAGATCTTCGCGCACCGGCTGGTCGTGCGGGACGTAAAGCTGAAACCAGGCATGCTCCGGTATCGCGGCCGCGATCTTCTCGAACGAGGTGGTCGAGGCGGTGCTGAGCACGAAGGGGATGTTTGCGTTGGCCGCGGTGCGCGCAAGCGCCAGATCGGCGCCCGGCCAGGCTAGATTGTTCAGCCCGGTAGGCGCTATGCCGAATGGCAGGTCATACTCGCGGCCAAAAAAGCTGTGGCCCAATTTGCGGGTTGAGATATCGACCAGGTAGCGTGGCACGATGCGGACGTTATCGAAGGCGCGGCGATTATGCGTGAGGCCTTTTTCGTCCTCCACGCCGCCGTCGATATAGTCGAAGACGATGCTCGGCAGCCGCCGTTTGGCGAGGGCGCGCAGATCACGCACATTCTGGGCATCAGAAAAACGCATCGCGGTATCTTTCTGGCTGGTTCGCTCCGGCTATCCGTCTTGCCTACTAGCTCTTCCTCGATTCCGCCAGCTTTCGGATCGTGGTGAGCTCGGCGCGCAGGGCGGCGATCTCGGTGCTGATCGTCTCGCGCTCCTTGTGGGCAATCTCTTCTATCGCTTGGCGTTCTTCCTCGGCTTCCGCAGCGTGCTGCTCCTGCATTGCGTTGACGATCACCGCAATGAATAGGTTGAGCACCGCAAAGCTGGTGATCAGGATAAATCCGACGAAGAGCACCCAGGCATTGGGGAACTGCTCCATCACCGGACGCACGATGCCCATCGACCAACTTTCCAGGGTCATGATCTGAAACAGCGAATACATCGATTCGCCCACCGTGCCGAACCACTTCGGGAATGCCTCGCCGAAGAGTTTCGTGGCCATCACCGAAAATACGTAGAAGACCAACAACATCAGCAGCACCACCGAGGAGACCCCGGGAATCGCGGAGAGAAGGGCGGAGACCACCCGCCGCATCGCCGGCACAACGGAAACCAATCGGAAGATCCGCAGCACGCGCAAGGCTCGCAGCACCGAGAGCGGTCCCGAGGACGGCACTAGTGCGACCCCAACGATCACGAAATCAAAGATGTTCCAGGCTTGGGTAAAAAATCGCCAGCCCTGCCCAAACATCTTTAAGCATAACTCAGCGACAAATATTCCGAGGATTATGTCGTCGACAATGTCGAGCGACCGGCCGAACGCACCGCGCACGGTGGCGGAAGTCTCCAGGCCGAGCGTCACCGCATTGATCACAATGACCGCGGTGATCGCGCTCTGAACCCGCGCTGTATCCATGAACGCCGCAACACGCGCACGAAAGCCTGTGGGTTCGGGGGGCAACTTGGCCATGAGTTCGATCCTCTGCGTGGGGCCGATCGGCGGGTTAGCGCGCTCTCATAGGAGAAGCCGCGGCGTCGGGCAACCGCCGCTGTGTGAAAGGATGCACGTCAACGGCGAGGGCGCGCTCTCCGAGTTATCAGGGGCAAGGCCGGGCTGCTCGTCAGACGGGAGCACGGGCAATGATGAAAGCGCCCGCCGTCATCAGATCGTCCTCGTCAAGATCGCGATACGGCGATGCAAGGCGCGCCCGTCCGAGGCCGTCGTCGCGCTTGATTGGCTGATCCTCGAGGACATCAAATCCGGCCACCGCGAGCGCCGCGCGATGTCTGGAATGCGGCGCACGGTTGATCAGATAGCCACGCGCGCCTCGGATCATGCGCCAGGTGAGGGCGGAATAGGCCCAATGGCCGTTCCATGTCGTGGCCGTGCCGTGCGACTTGAAGTCGATCTGGTGCGACATCGCGGCGCCCGGCCGCAGCCAGTCCTGGCAGGCCGCATACGTCGCCTCGAGATCGTCGACATGTTCCATCACGGCCTGGGAGAAGATCCAGTCGACACTTCCACGCGTGACCTGGCCGGCTTCGAACCAAGGCGCGACATAGGAGACGGCGGCGTCGGGCGCAGCCATGCCTTCTGGCGTCAGGGCGGCCCGCAGTTCCGTCAGCCTCTCATTGCTCAATGCGCGGGCCATCCGTTGCTCTGTCAGTATGTGCTCGGGGAACGCAAGGCTCGCCAACGCCGGTTTGATGCTGGCGAACTCATCCGTTCCCGGGATCGGCGTGCGCGCCTTGAAGAGCGCGGCAAGCTCGTCGAACACCGCAAGGTTGCGCGGGCTCGATCCATACGCCTTTATGTCAAAGCCGTGATACTGGTCGGCACCGGCGATTAGACCCGCGAGTCCGGAACCAATTGAAGCGCCGGGGCCAATTTCGGCGATCGTCCTGGGGTCGGTATCTGCGCCAGCGGCATGAAGACGCACGATATGGCGCATATAGACCGAATAGCAGTAGCGTGCGGACAGAGTGCGCCCTTCCGACCGGTTGAGCCAGTGCGGCGGCACGATGAAAGTTGTCAGTCCCTTAGCGACTGCTGTTATCGACATGGGCTCGACTGTGTTTGCGGAATTCCAACTGGATATCAATCCGCCTTATCGCTCAATGACGTGCCAGGGTTCAAGGTTTACCGGGGTTGCGCGCGGTGGTTGCCGGCCTGATATGTGGGCCAACGCGAAGCATGCACGAAGGGCGAGCCCCGCCTCGTAACATGCTAAGATTACGTGCGGTTCTCTTGGCATGGTTAAGATGGGCATCAAGAGGGCCGCCGGACCTACCAATGGAGCCGATTTGAAAAAGACCCTATATGCTCTTGTCGCCCTTGCGGTGATTGCGGTCCTTGCGGCCCTTGTCGGTCCGAGCTTCATCGACTGGCAGGACTACAAAGCCGACATCGCGCGGGAACTCGAGACCGCCACCGGGCGACGCGTGGCGATCGATGGCGATGTCTCGCTGCGGCTCCTGCCCGCACCGTCGTTGCGCGCGAACGGCGTGCGCATCGCTAACATCAAAGGGGGCGCCGGCAGCGAGCTCGCGCGGGTCGGCACGTTGCAGATGGATCTGGCCCTCTGGCAGTTGATGCGGGGGCGTATCGTCGGCACCGGCGTGGTTCTCATAAAGCCGGAGATCTCGCTAGAGATCCTCGCTAATGGAAAACCGAACTGGTTGCTGAGCAGTGGACGACAATCTTTCGGTCGACGCCAACTGATCGACGATCTGACCCTCCGCGGCGGCACGATACGGTATCGCAACCACGCGCTGGGGCAGGATTTCTCCGTCGGGGGATCGGATATCTCAATTAGCGGGGGTGAGGTTGGCGCGCCATATCTCTTCAAGGGGACTGTCCAAGCAGGCCGCTCCCAGCTGAATGCGCGTGGTTCGTTCACACGTCAGTCGGGCGGGCTCTATGCGGTACTGCTTGATATCGGACATTTGGACAGCGCCTCGCGCCTTCGCTATCGCGGCGTAGCTTCGCTCGGCGAGCGGGGACCGCGGCTGTCGGGTAAGATCTCGCTCGATGGCGCGCGGCCGCACCAGTTCGTGCGGGCGCTGGCGCCCAAGTTCCCGCTCGGCAAGGCCGAAACTGAGCTGCTGACGGAAAAATTGTCGGTCTCGGCCGATCTGACCGTGGTTGGCACCGAGGCGAGTATCGGTGGGCTCAAGATCCGCATTGGCGAGATCGAAGCCACCGGTCAGTTCGACGCGAGCTTGACCGCCAAGCCCCGATACCGCGTGTCGCTCGCGTTCAATCGGCTTGACCTTGATGAGGTCATGGCACGCATGGCCGGCGGTGCCGGCAAGTCGCCGCCGCGTCTGCGGCTGCCGTCAATGGCGGTCGCGAGCGCGCTCACCGTGGAAGTAAAGGTCAATGCCTTGATCTTCCGAAAGGAGATCATTCGCGATCTTCATGTGCGCGGACGGATGGAAAAGGGGTTGGTTCAGCTCCATTCCCTGACGGCCCAGTTGCCGGGCGCCGCTGATCTCCAACTGATTGGCGCCAGCGCCGCATCGCCGGCCAAGGATCATTTCGTGGGCGGTTTCAATTTGAATGCGGGCAATTTGCGCGGCACGCTCGATTGGCTGGGCCTCGACACGTCGCGTGTTCCGGCCGCGCGCTTGCGGCGCGCCTCCGCAAGCGGCCGCCTGACGATCACTCCAAGCGGGATCACGCTCCACGATACCAAGCTCGATGTCGACACGTCGCGAATCGAAGGCAGGTTGGCGCTCAAATTCGGCGAACGTCCACGGTTGAGCATCGACGCGAGCGCCGATCGCATCGACATGAGCGCCTACATGCCGCGGGAAAGACCGCAGCCGGTCGCGACCGCGCGCAAACCGGTCGAAAAGCCGGTAAAAAGGCCGAAGGTCGCTGAAAAAGCACGCAAGCCTGCGTCCGCGTTTGATTGGCGCAAGGAACTCGACGCCGTATTCGCGGTTCGCGTCGCTCGGCTGACCTATGAAGGCCGGACGGCAAGTGCGGCCCAGGCAACCGGAACGTTCGAGCGCGGGGTCCTGACCTTGATCAAAGCAGGGGTCAAGGACCTTGGCGGTTTGAGCGGCGAGATCCGCGGCACCCTCACCGATGACGGTAATCAACCCAAGCTCGACCTTGCCTTCAATGGCAGCACAGAGACATTGTCAAACGCGCTGGCGCTGTTTGGTCTCCAGGCAAATGTGGCGCTCGATCGCCTGGGAACTGTGCTGGCGAAAGGCACCATTACCGGCGCAAAGTCCGGTGCGAAACTCAGGGCGACCGTCGTGGCCGCTGGCGGGCGAATAAGCCTCGATGGCGATTTCGTGCCGAGCCTGGAAAGGACCAAATACGGCTTCCGCTTCGCGCTGGACCACCCGCGCGCCGAGGAGGTTCTGACCGCCCTGGCGGTCGCGGGACTGCCTGCCGATGCGCAGATTGGCCAAGTTCGCGTGAGCGGAACAGTCCGTGGCAATCTTGCGAAGGCGGATTTCCCGGAGCTCAAGGTCGCTATTGGCGGTGTTGAGGTGACGGCGGTCGGCGCTATCGAGATTGCGCGGGCCCGGCCGCTGATCACGGGCGAGATCAAGACTGGCAATCTTACGATCCAGCAGTTGCTGGCGGCGCCGGCCGCGTTGATTGCCTCGGGCTCGGGCGCGCCAAAGGGTTTTCATTGGTCGAACGGACTGCCGAAGGAAACCCTAATTCTCGATGGGCTCAAAGTGCTTGACGCGAATCTAGTGGTGCGCCCCGCGACCATCAGCGTTGGCCAACACAAGATCACCAAGCCGCTGATCGAGCTGGAGCTGCGCGACGGCGCCTTGAATATCAAGCGCGCCGGCGGGCGGATTTTCGATGGCGACCTCTCGATGCGCGCAAATCTACGTACGGAGAAGGCAACGCTTGTCGATGCGGCGCTGACCCTGCGGGCCGCCGATCTGACCAAGGCGGGCGAATTGTTTCCCGAGGCCGCATTTCGAGCCGGCAAGCTCAATATCGATGCGACGGTGAAGGCGCGAGGCACGAGCGTTCATGGCTTGGTCGCGGGTCTCAATGGTACGGTGGCGATCAAGATGCGTGATGGGGCGGTCGCGGGTTTCGATCTCGCTGGCATCAACCGGCGCATCTCGAACCAGGCTGACGCGATCGGGCTGATCAACCTGCTGACTGAAGGCATGTCAACGGGCACGACCAAGTTCGACCGGCTCGACGGCAAAGTGATCTTCGTGAACGGCGTGGGCGAGGTCAACGATTTGAAGCTGGCCGCCAAGGGCGGTTCGGCCACCGGCAAGGGTCGGATTGCGCTGATCCCCGGCCGGATCGATGGCACGGCCGCGTTCCACTTCGCGGCGATCAAGACAGCGCCACCGTTGATGGTCGCCCTGTCCGGCAAGCTTGACGATCTGAAAGCGGTCTTCCGGTTCAACGCGTTGCAGCGCCATCTGATGGCGCGGCACGCCAAGAAGCCTTAGCTGCCAGCCTTCGGCTTGCCGATTTCCGGCGTGTTTTTGCCGGAGCCGCCGGCCGTCAGTCCCGCCCGCCGAAGAAACCCCGCCGCGAGCAAAGGGCCGAATATGCAGGTGGCCGCCGCCATCAAGATCATGGCGCCGTAAAGTTCCTCGGGCATTGCCCAATCGCCCAGTCGGCGACCTTCGGCGACGATGACCATCGCGATCTCCGCACGCGGCACCATGCTGACGCCAAGCGCCAAGGCCGCCGACGATCCGATCAACGGCCAGGCCGGCACCATCGTGCCCACGACCTTGCTCAGGACCGCGGCCGCCAGAATGGCCACTGAGGCAAGCAGCCCGCCGCCAAGCACGCTGGTGTCGATCGACAGGCCGATCCAGATGAAAAAGAACGGCGTGAACAGCTCGTAAAGCGACGAGAACGAAGCGTCGACCTTGACCGCTCGAGAATCGCGGCTGAAAACAAGCCCCGCGAAAAGCGCGCCCACCGGCAACGAGAAACCGAGACCGTCGGCCGCGGCTGCGATCACCACGGCGATGCCTACTACGAGCAGCATG
>Ga0209633_10000355_pt1 | contig 54456 bp, 52 predicted proteins | sample Cruoilmetagenom1_FD_187290 | JGI IMG/M metagenome (GOLD analysis project Ga0209633, IMG submission 187290) | Oil polluted marine microbial communities from Coal Oil Point, Santa Barbara, California, USA - Sample 1 (SPAdes) (version 2) | ecosystem: Environmental > Aquatic > Marine > Oil seeps ... | reverse complement strand
TCAAAGCGATTACAGCCGAGGCGAAATGGTCCGGGTCGTTCCTGTCTGGCTTCCCCCTGTTGGCGCTGATCGGCATCAACATGGCCAAGCCTGACTATTACGACGTGGTGATGGAAACCCCTTACTTCGTTCCAGCTTGTCTGGTTGTGGGGGCCTTCCTTGTCGCCAACGTCATCGTCATGAAAATGCTTGTAAACATCAAAGTGTAAGGGGAGATCGACATGGAATTTCTAAACAGTCTTAACACAACTCTCACCGACACGGTTGGACCATTTGGCCCCTTGTTGGCGGTTGGTATATTGGGCATGTTCCTGATCCTGCTGACCATCCCGATCTTGATGAACAAGAAAGAGGATCCGCTGGACAAACTGCGCAAATCCAATGCAGCGCATAATGCCGGTAAAACCAAATCCGAACTGCGTACAGCCCAGGGCAGCGACAAGTTGGACAAATACGCCAACTTCCTAGAGCCTCAGGACGAGGAAGAATATTCCGCGATCCGCTTGAAACTGTTGCAGGCGGGCTACCCCTCCAAAACGGCGGTGCGGACCTTCCACTTTATGCAGTTCATTCTGGGGGTTGGTTGTTTGGCAGCCGGCACAGTTTACGCCCTGACCTTGGGCGCAACTGATGATCAAACCACCAAATCCATGGCATTGACCATTCTGATCCCTGGCGTGGTTGGCTATTTGGCCCCAAAATACTGGGTGACAAAACGCCAGCAAAAACGCGAAGAAGAAATCATCAACGGTTTTCCAGACGCGCTGGATATGATGCTGGTTTGTGTGGAAGCGGGCCAATCGCTCGACCAATCCATCATTCGGGTTGCCGAAGAAATCCGTGCAGGTTTCCCTGCTTTGGCCGATGAATTCCAAATCGTGTCCAACGAAATGAAGGCCGGTAAAGATCGGATCAGCGTTTTGCGCGATATGTCAGAACGGGTTGGCGTGCCGGATGTGGCCTCATTTGTGACCGTGTTGATCCAGTCGGCCAGCTTTGGTACCTCCGTTGCCGACGCCTTGCGTGTCTTTTCTGCCGAAATGCGGGATAAACGTGTGATGCGGGCCGAAGAGAAGGCTAACAAGTTGCCAACAAAGATGACACTTGCCACAATGATGCTGACATTGCCACCGTTGCTGATCATTCTGATTGGCCCCTCGGTCTACGGTATGTCGGTCATGCTATCAGGTGCGAATTTTTGACGACATGAAAAGAAAATGGGTCGGGTACATACTGGCACTTAGCCTATTAGCCGCCTGCGGAAACGCTGGCGGCCTTGGCCGTTCCAAGGACAGCCCCTATGCGCCATCCGGACAACCCACCCGCGGAAACTCGGTTGACGGGCTGATCGTCGGGCACCGCCTGATGGCGGCTGGCGAATATGAACTGGCGCTCAAGGCCTATTACCGCGCCGCCGGCAAACTGGGCCTAAACGCTGACGTCTACAGCGCGCTTGGCTCAGCCAACCTGAAATTGGGCCGCCTTGGCCAATCCGAAAAACTATTGCGCAAGGCCGTCGACCAAGATTCAAACTTTGCCCCGGCATGGAACAATCTTGGGGTTGTCCTGATGGAACGAGGCAAATCCGGCGAAGCAAAACGCGTTTTCCAGACCGCTTATGCGCTGGATAGTGGCGAAAGTGACTCCATTCGCGACAATTTAAGACTGGCTATCGCAAAAACTGAAAAAATTGACTATGATGACAGTCACGATAATGATAATTTCTCTTTAGTGCGGCGCGGAAGCGGGGAATACCTGCTCCTGTCCACACTCTAAGAAGGTTCGAGCAGCAAAAAGGACGCAAAAATGCGCCACCCTATCCTAATCCCCCTGTGTTTCGCAGGTGTGTTTGCCCTATCTGCGTGCCAAAAGCCCGGAGATAACGAAGTCAATCGCACGATGAAAGATCTCAACGTCATTGACGAAAGCAACATGAGCAACATCATGCTGACCGTTGCTGACCCATCCGAAGCCGTTGCATATTTCAGCAAAGCCAGCAAAGACAACCCCGACCGGATTGATCTGCAGCGTGGTCTGGCCCAATCCCTGATCCGCGCCAAACGCCCGACCGAGGCTGTTACGGCATGGACCAAAGTTTTGACCCACCCCGAAAAAACCGAAGACGATCGGGTTGAACTGGCCGATGCCCTGATCCGTTCAGGCGAATGGAAGAAGGCCAAAACCGAGTTGAACCGCGTGCCCCCGACCCACGAGAGCTATAAACGCTATCGTCTTGAGGCGATGGTTGCCGACAGCAACAAGGATTGGAAAAAGGCCGACAGTTTCTATGAAACGGCGTCAGGCATGACAACAAATCCCGGCAGTGTTTTAAACAACTGGGGTTATTCCAAACTGACCCGCGGCAATTACAAAGACGCCGAGCGCCTGTTTACCGAGGCCCTGACCTATGACAAAGGCCTTTACACCGCCAAAAACAACCTGGTTTTAGCCCGCGGCGCACAGCGTGTTTACACCCTGCCCGTTATTCCTATGACGCAGGTTGAACGCGCTCAATTGCTGCATTCGCTGGCACTGACCGCAATCAAACAGGGCGACGTCACCACCGGCAAAGGCTTGTTGAAAGACGCAATTGATACGCACCCTCAGCATTTCGAAGCCGCGGTGCGTTCGCTTGAAGCGCTAGAAAACAACGTGTCGAACTGATGCAGATGGTCATCACGTCTTGGTCCGCGATGTGGTTCCTGCCTTTTGCCACCCTGATTTCGATCTGGGTGGCATGGAACGACATGAAGTTCATGAAAATCCCAAATGTCGCCGTTCTGGCGCTGTTTGCGGTGTTTGTTGTCATTGGTTTTTTCGTCCTACCGACAGATGAATACCTGTGGCGCTATGCGCATTTGGCCGTGATCTTGGTCATTGGGTTTATCTGCAGCACAATGGGTTTATTAGGGGCAGGTGACGCGAAATTCGCCGCCGCTATGGCGCCTTTTGTGGCTTGGGGCGACGCCGCTAAGATGTTGTATCTATTGGCTGCCGTTGTGTTGGTCGCGCTTATCATCCACCGCATTTTTCAGCGCAGCAAAGCCTTTCGCAAGCTGACCCCTGACTGGAAAAGCTGGGACAACAAAGAGTTCCCAATGGGCTTTGCCCTTGGCGGTGCATTGGTCGCCTACCTCGCGCTTGGTACGGTCTACGGACAATAGAAAAACCGCAAAAATACCGACCAAAGCCCGCCCTGACTCAGGCGGGCTTTTTCATGTCTAACGCATAATATCCAACAGCACATAAAGCCCAGTGCGGCGGATTTCCGTCAGTGAAATATCATCCCGCGCCGCAATAGCCTCAAGCACTTGTTTGCGGATATCCGGTTCAGCAGGGCAAAGTGGAACCAACAAATAATCCGCAGCCTCAATCCCCGGCAAGCCGCCATAATACCACGGCGCGCCACCCTGCAATGGCGCCAAATCCCCAAACAACCAATGGCTGGAAAACGCGTCCGCCACAAACATCTGTTTGTCCTTGGTCAACCCAGTACGTTCCAGATCTTGAGCAATAGCATCAATCCACCCCGGCAAGCCCATCTCTAACTCGCAACGCGGCAAGCCTTCGCCCAATAAACTGGCGGGTTTTTCGCGCATTGCACCTTCGGTCAGATGATGCAAACCGACGTCCAGCATCGCCACCCGTCCTTCAACACGGCTGGTTCGCACAGTCGGAACCATGATATCATGATGGGCCTGCATGCGTGGTAAAACCGGTTCATACCACGCCGCGTTTTGGCGGAAATGGCTAAAAGGGCTCGACGCCAAATTGATCAAGGAGGGCGCAGCCATCACAAGAGCCGCCACCGCAACCATCGTCAACGCCCCGCGCAGATTCCAGCCACGGCTGTTCAACGCACCGACTGCGGGTCGCAGCGCAAACAACAAAACCGCCAACAGCCCCAACCACTGCGCATCATTGCCAAAATTCTGGAACGTCACATAAATGAACCCCGGCACCAAAACCAACAGTGCAACACCGCTGGCCTGATCCTCGGTCTGGCGCATCAACAACACCCCTAGAACGGCCACCAATGTGCCCCCCAAATAGGCCGGTCCCATGATCACCGTTGCCAGGCTTTCGCCCGGCTGTGGTCGCACGTCCGACCCCGCAACTGCCAGCAAATCAGCCAGATAGGCCTGCCAGAATGCAAGCCCCATAAACAGGGTCACAATGCCCATCACAATCAGACCGACCAGCAAGGCCACACCCAGCGCCTTATGGGATTTTCGTACAGCCAACCCGACAATCACTGCAGGCGCAAATCCAACGAAATAAGTCATCTTCAACAACAGCAATGCCACCATGCAAAGCCCAATGATCCCCCCATCGATCATAGGCCGCGCGCGTCCCAAGGTCGGCAGGATTGCCACCGCGATTGCCACAAATGAAATCGCCCAGGCCCAGCGGTTGTAATACATCGAAATTGATATCGTCGGCTCGCTCAACCCGAAGGCCAGCGCCAGAACCAGCACCAAAACCACACCGCCAAACAGGTAGGCAACCAGCCCCTGCATCCGGCTGAACCCGACCCACCAAACAGCGGGCAACAAAACCATACCAAGCGCAATTTGCGCATAAATGATCGCGTGACCAACCCCAGCACCCTGCCCCATAAAGAAAGTGATTGGCACAAAGGCCAACACCCCAATCGGCGTCATGAAATCCAGATGCGGCCATTGCCCCGCGTCCATCCGAAACACGACTTGTAGCAAATGCAGCGTGTCAGCCTCGTGTTTGCCAATCAGCAACGCGCCCTTCAGCACGGCCAATCCGCCCATTACAGCCAGCACAGCGACTAAAAAGCCTAATAATTTTGCAGGATTTACTTTGCTCATCCCTGCCCCCGTTTGCTTTATGTGTTGTTTTGTTAATTTTTTAGCAACATTAGCGATGAAACATAGCAAAAGGTATAGGCAGCCTCGGTTTTTGTTGTCCAATTGACATATCAGCAGTAGAATTGTCGAAAAAATACAATAAGCAGCGCAAAAACAAATACAGGTATAGCCCATGAATATGGAAACGAATGGCGTTCTCGCCCCCCCTGCCCCCAAACGGATGAGCGAGATGAGCCTCTCGACGGTCATGATGCGTGACATCCTGTTGAAAACCATGTTCCGCCAAAACTTGGAAATGGTCACGGAAATCGCGGCCTCGGTCTGCTTGCCAGTCCCTGTGACACAGGAATTGATCGACTTGACCCGCGAGCAAAAAATGCTCGAAGCCACAGGTACACTGCATGCCGGCTCTGGTGGCGAAATGGGGTATCAGCTGACCGATGCCGGTAAATCACGCACGCTGGATGCGCTGTCGCAATCTGAATATTATGGCGCGATGCCGGTGCCTTTGGATGTCTACAAAGAACAGGTCAAACGCCAATCAATCCGCAACATCCAGATCACCCGCGATCAGCTAACCGGCGCGATGGGGCATCTGATCTTGCCCGACGATCTGCTGGACCAGCTGGGCCCTGCGGTTGGATCAGGGCGCTCTATTTTGATGTATGGCCCTCCCGGCAACGGTAAATCCTCTATCTCAAACGGCATCCGCGATGCGCTTGGCGATAAAATATATGTGCCCCGCGCGCTGGAATACGCAGGCCAGGTTATCACGGTTTATGACCCCATCGTGCACAGCGCAGCCGAGGAACAAGTGGATGATCCCAACAGCCTACGCCGCACAGGCAACCGCTATGACACACGGTACGTGCGCTGCGAACGCCCGACCGTCATCACCGGTGGTGAGCTTTCGCTTGAGATGCTCGATCTGGTTTACAATCCAACAGCACGAACCTATCAGGCGCCCCTACAGCTGAAATCGACCGGCGGCGTGTTCATCGTGGATGACCTTGGGCGACAGGCCGAACCCCCGCAGGCGCTGATCAACCGCTGGATCGTACCACTGGAAGAATCCAAAGATATTTTGGCGCTGCAATCGGGTGAAAAATTCACCGTGCCTTTTGACACTTTGGTGATTTTCTCGACCAACTTCCACCCGAATGAAATCTTCGATAAGGCGGCCTTGCGCCGGATCTTCTTCAAAATTAAAATCGACGGCCCCACCCAAGAAGATTTCCTGAAAATTTTCGCCATGATGGCCCGCAAGAAAAAGATGGCTCTCGACGAAGCCACCTTGGTGCATCTACTGAAAAAGAAATATCCAACGATCGACAACGTCTATGCCAATTACCAGCCGATATTCCTACTCGACCAGATGACCTCGATTTGCGATTTTGAAGGCATACCGCACCAAATGAACCCAGACCTGCTAGACCGCGCGTGGGCCAATATGTTCGTCAAAGAAGAAAAGATCGTTCACTGATGTCTGAACGCGTTCATTTAGAGGTGACAGGTAACATTGCCACCGTCACGCTAACCCGTCCCGACAAGCGAAATGCACTGGATCTGGATATGATCAGCGCGATCGTTGCCACTGGTGAAACTCTGATGGAACGGCGCGATATCAGGGCAGTGGTTCTATGCGGCGATGGGCCTGCGTTTTCGGCGGGCCTAGACACCTCGACGTTCCAATTGCTGATCAGCGAAGTCGCCAAAGCAGGCGGCATCATGGCCCGCAGCCATGGGCTCTCGAACCTGTTTCAACGGGCCGCAATGGTCTGGGCTGACCTGCCAATGCCGGTCATCACAGCCGTGCATGGCTATGCCTACGGCGGAGCCTTCCAGATCATGCTCGGGGCCGACATACGCGTCGTCGCACCTGATGCACAGTTCTCGATCATGGAGGGTAAATGGGGATTGGTCCCGGACATGGGTGGCATGGTTTTGATGCGTGGACTGGCCCGCGGAGATGTGATCAAACGGCTGACCTATACGGCCGAAGTTTTTGACGCCACGGCAGCCCTGAACTGGGGATTCGTCACCGAAATTGCCGATGACCCAATGACGCGCGCCCTTGCGTTGGCCGCAGAAATCGCCAACCGCAGCCCGGGTGCTGTGCGCGAGGCCAAGGCCATGATCCGGGCCACGGAATTTCTGCCAGACGATGAGGTCTTATTGGCCGAATCTGCCGCCCAAGACCGCCTGATCGGCAGTCCAAACCAAATTGAATCGCTGATGGCAGGGTTCGAAAAACGCGCGCCAAATTTCAAAGACTAGCAACCGCTCATCAAGCCTTACGGCTTTCCTCGCCTCCCCCGTCACCACCCCGCGAAATATTCCGCGGGGCATGGTGGGGGGCAGGTTAAACCGTCAGCCCTTCAGGTTCGACCAACCCGTTGGCGCGGCTACACGCCGTCACCGTATTGGCCAACAAACAAGCAATCGTCATCGGCCCAACACCACCTGGCACAGGCGTAATCGCCCCCGCAACCTGTGACGCCGCGGCAAAATCCACATCCCCCACCAGCCGCGTTTTCCCTTCGCCGCGCTCGGGCGCATCAATCCGGTTGATGCCCACATCAATCACCGTCGCGCCGTCTTTGATCCAGTCACCCGGCACCATCTCAGCCCGCCCCACAGCGGCCACCACGATATCCGCCCGCTTTACCACATCAGGCAAAGCCTTGGTGCGCGAATGTGCAATCGTCACCGTGCAGCTGTCACCCAACAACAGCGCCGCCATTGGTTTGCCAACGATATTCGAGCGCCCAATCACAACTGCATTCAATCCTGACAAAGACCCGTGATGGTTGCGCAACATCATCAAACAGCCAAGCGGCGTGCAAGGCACCATTGATTTTTGCCCCGTCGCCAGCAACCCGACATTGGAAATGTGAAACCCGTCAACGTCCTTGGCCGGATCAATCGAATTGATCACCAAATCCTCGTTCAGGTGATCTGGCAGTGGCAGTTGCACCAAAATCCCATGCACTGCTGGATCATTGTTCAACTGGGTAATCAACGCCAACAAATCTGCCTCGGAGGTGTCAACATCCAGCTTATGCTCATAAGAGTTCATGCCAACCTCGGTTGTCATCTTTCCTTTGGAGCGCACGTAGACTTGCGAGGCAGGGTCTTCCCCCACCAACACCACAGCCAACCCGGGCTGAATGTCATGATCCGCTTTCAAGCGCGCCACATGCACCGCCACTTTTTCCCGTACCGTTGCCGCGAATGCTTTGCCGTCGATAATACTAGCCGTCATGATGGCCCCCGTTGTTAGATGACTGATGCGCTTGCGCTTGTCTTAGAACAACCCTTCGATTTCGCCAACATCATTCAGCATAATGCCTTCTGCGGCTGGTCGACTGGGCAACCCAGGCATCGTCATGATGTCCCCGCAAACCACAACAATAAATCCTGCCCCCGCCGACAGACGCACTTCACGGACAGGGATGGTGTGCCCAGTTGGTGCGCCACGCAGGTTTGGATCCGTGCTGAACGAATATTGGGTTTTCGCCATACAAACAGGCAGATGGCCATAGCCAGCCTCTTCCCATGCACGCAACTGGTCGCGGATTTTCTTGTCTGCAATCACCTCGGTGGCGCGGTAAATCGACGTCGCCACCCGTTCGATTTTTTCCATCAACGGCAGATCGTCCCGGTAAAGAGTCGCAAATTGCGACACCCCGCTGTCAGCGATTTCCGCCACCCGCTCGGCCAAAGCCGCCGAGCCCTCGCTGCCCAATTCCCAGTGCCTTGACAGGATCGCTTCTGAACCTTGCGTGGCCACATAATCCTGCACCGCTTGAACTTCGGCATCCGTGTCGGTGACGAAATGGTTGATCGCAACCACAACCGGCACCCCGAAGGATTTCATGTTGCCAATGTGCCGCCCAAGGTTCGAGCACCCCTCAACAACCGCAGCAACATTCTCGGGGCCAAGGTCCTTGCGAGCCACGCCGCCGTTCATTTTCATCGCCCGCACCGTGGCCACCAACACAATCACATCTGGTGAAAGACCGGCCTTGCGGCACTTGATGTTCATAAACTTTTCGGCCCCCAGATCGGCACCAAAACCGGCCTCGGTCACCACGTAATCCGACACCCGAAGGGCGGTGTCGGTGGCAATCACCGAGTTGCAACCATGTGCGATATTGGCGAATGGGCCACCATGCACAAAGGCTGGATTATTCTCTAGCGTTTGCACCAGATTGGGTTGCATTGCATCCTTTAGCAACACGGTCATCGCCCCGTCTGCCTGAATATCGCGGCAATAAATTGGTTTACGCTCGCGTGTGTAGGCCACAATGATATCGCCCAGGCGTTTTTGCAAATCTTCCAAATTGTTGGACAGACATAGGATTGCCATCACTTCCGAGGCCACCGTAATATCAAATCCGGTCTGACGCGGGAAACCGTTGGCAACCCCACCCAGCGAGGTCACAGTGTCACGCAGCGCACGGTCATTCATATCCAAAACCCGCTTCCAAACCACGCGGCGCTCGTCAATTTTCAGATCATTGCCCCAGTAAATGTGGTTATCGATCATCGCACTTAGCAGGTTATGGGCCGAGGTGATGGCGTGAAAATCACCGGTGAAATGCAGGTTCATCTCTTCCATTGGCACGACCTGCGCATAGCCACCACCAGCGGCCCCGCCCTTCATACCAAAACACGGACCCAATGAGGCTTCGCGGATACAAATCGTCGCTTGCTTGCCGATCCGGTTCAACCCATCTGCCAAACCAACCGTCGTCGTGGTCTTGCCCTCGCCCGCTGGCGTTGGGTTGATCGCAGTCACAAGGATCAGTTTACCCTTGCGGTTTTTCCGAACGCTCTCGATGTATTCTTGGCTGACCTTGGCCTTGTCGTGGCCATAAGGCAGCAGGTGTTCGCTGGGAATGCCCAGCTTTTCGCCGATCTCCTGGATGGATTTTTTGTTGGCTTCGCGGGCTATTTCGATGTCGGACTTAATGCTCATGTCTGCATATCCTTTGAGAGATCAGGGCAATTGTAATTCGACAACCTTACAAGATGCCCATGTAACCAACGGGGTGAATCCGACATTTTCGACCCCATTATCGTCGCTTTTCTTGGCCTTCAGAGGCCGCGCGCTTGATCCAGATGCGGCCAAGCGGGTTGATCTGGTATATGCAGAGTGATCTCATCGCCCAGCCGCAACAGGCCTTCACGCTCCACCCATCCGGTCACGCCGCGCAATCCCTTGGCTGCCAATTTGAACGCACGGCCCTTGTCTGTCAGGTCCTCATTGATCACAGAGGCTGGCAGGTGGCAGGGGCGATTTTCCATATCCACAGTGATGGCGGTGCCGCTGTCTGTGATCAGGCGAGACGCAGGCGGGATCAAAGTGAAATCAGGGATGCCCTCGATCACTATCGAAGCGCTGAGCCATGCTGGATCAATCGCTTCAATCTCCATGTTGGCAGCTGTCTGCGCCAATTCCTCGGCTGAAACAATGCACATCTGGCGCGTGTTGCGAATGTCGGTGCCACGCGGGTATTGCCCGATCACACGTGAACAGGATGCTCGCGTAAGGCCGGCACGACTCTCGGCAACAAGGCCTGCAAACGTCAGCGCCATCTCGTCCACAGCGACATTGCGCAGGGTAGCATCGCGATCAAGGTTCACACCAAGCCACATAATGCGGCCAACGAATTTGGTGGGCAGAAGAGCAGGCATAGCGATGTCCTTTTTGAAGCGGTTCAAACCATCAACCTAATGAACACTCGTTCAAAAGAAAACAAGACCGAGCCGTCTTTTTGCGACGGATAATGGCCGTTCAATGCGTCTTCATAGGACGCAATGAAACATTCCATCTCCGCCGCGTTCAACTTCTCGGCAAAGGGGCGCATGATGGTTGGTTGGGTGAAGTGGTGCACGGGGTGGCCCGTTTCAACAGGCGCAAGGCGCTGTATGTAATCAGTTCCCCATACACTGACCTCGCCCAAGGGCGCGAGCATCTGCGCATAACCTTGCGCTGGGGCAACAGGCGCATGCCCGTCATTGGAATCAAACCTGTCTGCAAACATTGCCTGCGCCACTTCACGCAACACCGATGCGACGGCGCTCCATATTGACGTGGCATTTGCACAGCCAAAATACCACCCGCAACCAACGTCCGCGCAAGCCGCGTGAACAGGGCGGCATGAACAGGCAACCAATTGCATAAGGCGTTGGAAAAGATCAACGCAGGCTGGGTTTGGGGTGCCCAAAAATTCGCGTCCGCCTCAACCGTCACACCATAGGTCCCCGTCCCGGCAGCCCTTTCCAGCATCGCAGGCGAGCCATCAACCCCGTCCAATGCCCGCCCTGCAAACCGCTGTGCCAAAGCTGGCCCAACCGCCCCGTTTCCGCAGCCCAGATCGACGACATCGCCCTTGGGCAGCGCCCCAACCTGCGCCAGTAAATCCATCGCAGGGCGCAAACAAAAACCCCGAAACTTGGCATAAGTTTCGGGGTTTCAAACTTGCTTCTTGTCAGGTTCTAGGATGGTTCTGGCTCCAAACCATCATCCTTTGGCTTGCGCTTGACCTTCACCTTTGGCTTCGGCTTGGTCTTTGGAATGGCCGTGACACTGGGCGCATTGCCCTTGTCAGTGCCGTCATCCTCATCATCCTCGACTTGCGGTGGCTCGCCCCTCATGACGCGCTTGATTTCGTCCCCTGTCAGGGTTTCGTATTCCAGCAATCCCTGCGCCAGACGCTCAAACTCGACCTTGTTCTTTTTGATGATTGCCATCGCATTCTCATAGCCATCGTCGATGAACTTCTTCACTTCTTCCTCGATGGTTTCCTTGGTGGTCGCCGACACGGAAAAACCCATCGTATTACCCGAATACCCCTCATGGGCCTCGGAATAATCAATGTTGCCAACCTTGTCGGACATCCCCCACCGCATCACCATCGCGCGGGCCAAACCACTGGCCTGCTGAATGTCGCCCGCTGGGCCACTGGACACGCTTTCGGCACCATATTGGAAAATCTCGGCCGCTTTACCCGCCATTGTCATGGTGATTTTCTCAAGCGCTTCATCGCGGAACATTGAAACGCGGTCCATTTCAGGCAGGGACACAACCATGCCCAAGGCCCCGCCACGCGGAATAATGGTCGCTTTGTAAACGGGATCGGTCTTGGTTAGCTTCAGCCCAACAATCGCATGGCCGGCTTCATGATAAGCAGTTTTTTCTTTTTGCTCATCCGTCAGCACCATAGAGCGGCGCTCTGCCCCCATCATCACCTTGTCTTTGGCTTGCTCGAAATCTTCCATCGTCACGAAACGACGTCCGATACGTGCCGCCATCAATGCAGCCTCATTGACCAAATTGGCCAAGTCAGCGCCCGAAAACCCAGGCGTACCGCGCGCAATGATGCGCAGATCAACGTCAGGGCCCAGTGGCGTTTTGCGCGCATGCACCTGCAAAATCTTGTCGCGGCCTTTGATATCAGGGTTTGGAACTTGAACTTGACGGTCAAACCGGCCCGGACGCAGCAAGGCCGGATCCAAAACATCAGCGCGGTTGGTTGCGGCCAGAATGATCACGCCTTCATTGGCGTCAAAGCCATCCATCTCAACCAGCAATTGGTTCAACGTCTGTTCACGCTCATCATTGCCACCGCCATAGCCAGCACCACGCGAGCGGCCCACAGCATCAATTTCGTCAATGAACACAATACAAGGCGCATTCTTTTTCGCCTGCTCGAACATATCGCGCACACGGCTGGCCCCAACGCCTACAAACATTTCCACAAAATCCGAACCAGAGATGGTAAAAAATGGCACACCCGCCTCGCCCGCAACGGAACGTGCCAGCAGTGTTTTACCGGTACCAGGTGGGCCAATCAGCAACGCACCTTTGGGGATCTTGCCGCCAAGGCGTGAATATTTCTGTGGGTTGCGCAGGAATTCAACGATTTCTTCCAGCTCTTCTTTGGCCTCGTCAATGCCTGCAACATCATCAAACGTCACGCGACCTTGTTTCTCGGTTAGCATCTTGGCTTTGGATTTGCCAAAGCCCATTGCGCCACCTTTGCCACCACCTTGCATGCGGTTCATCATAAAGAACCAAAAACCGATCAGCAAAAGCACAGGCAACAGCATCCCGACAAGGGACAAAAAGCCGGATTGTTCCTGAGGCTTGGCCGTCACGGCCACACCGTTGTCGATTAGCAATTGGGTAACATCAGCGTCATCAGGACGAACCGTGGCATAATCATTGCCATCAGTGCTGTGGAACTTGACGTTCTCACCATCCAGCGTCACGGATTCGACTTTGCCGTCAGTCACGGCCTGCACAAATTCCGAATAGCCCAAAGCACGGGACTGCAAAGCGCTCTCGCCATTGCTGAATAGATTAAACAAAGCGAGGATCAGCATAAACAGCACGACCCAGAAAGCCAGATTTCTAGCGTTGCCCACAGGCATTCTCCTTAAACCGGTTAGAGGCGACAAGATTCTGTCTCGACACCCACCTGACTAAAATAGGGATTAGGCAGATTTGTTCAATGCGATATCACGCAAGAAATGAAATGATCCACCCCAAATAGCGCATTAGTGCTCCATCCATTGGCCAATCCCGCCAAAGGTGCGGCAATAAGCGTCCGATTTCGCCACACCGCGGGGGTCGCCAATAGGCTGCTGCGCGGCAAACCCGTGTCGCGCCAATCTGGACAATCCGCTAATCCCGCCTCTCCCAAGGCGCGAATTTCCAATCCCTCAGCATGTGGTCCAGTGAATTTCCAGCGTTTGTCCCAGATCACATCGCTCGGACAAACGATGTTTTTCACGGCTTGATGTTCGCGGGTGATGCGGATTTCAGTTTTATTCGGCGTAATCATGCAACCCTGTAATGTCGAATTTTTGCCTGAACCAATGGCAGTTTCAACATCCGCCAATGCCGTTTTGCGCGGGCGATATTCGGTGCGCGAAACCCAGCACAAAGCATATGACAACAATCTGGTTCTGATTTCGGTTGGCAAAAAAAGAAGTTTCCGACGCTCAAGAAAAACGTCCCCACAATCAACAGTGACAATCTCACGAGCCGCAGCTTGGCATTGAAACTCCAAGGCTTGTCGCGCCAGTTGCAAATCTTGCGCGGTGCCAGCCAGCCGCTCAACATCAATCCCCAAGGGGGCCAAAGCCTTCAGGATTTTGCGCGCCTTCACCCGTTCAAACCGCTCGTCCTCATTTGTGGGATCATCAATCCATTTGATGTCATGACGCAAAAGATAGTCGCGCAATTGTTCACGGTACAACTGTAGCGCCGGGCGCACCCATATGATGCCATCGGCTTGCCGTTGCATCTGCATTCCCGACAACCCGTCTACGCCTGATCCCCGTGCCAACCGCATCAGGAATGTTTCGGCCTGATCATCCGCCGTGTGGCCAAGCGCAATAGTATCAATGCCATGCTCCTGCGCCCAATCTGTCATCAAACGGTACCGCGCCCGCCGCGCCTGATCTTGCAAATTGCCTTTGCCGTCCCAACCTGTCCACCGCAATGCACTGTGGGCAATCCCCAGCCCATTGCAAAATGCCGCAACCCCCTTGGCCTCCTCTGCTGCCGCCTCGCGCAAACCATGGTCAACTGTGACCGCCCGCACCGCCACGCTGTGTTTACCTGCCCAACGGTGCAACAAATGCAGCAATGCCATCGAATCTCCACCACCGGAAACCGCAACGCCAAGCGCCTTTGGTTTATCAAACACAAAGGCGCTACCGATTAGGTGGAGGAATGGGTCGTCGTTAAGGCTCAATTGCAGCCCAGATTGCGCATAGATGATTGCGCCTCAAGCACCATATCCGAATTCGGGTAGCGGATCGCGACTTCGCTTAATGTCACGCAGGCTTCGTTTTGCTGGCCAAGCCCGCCCAATGACGTGCCCAGTTTATACAGCGCCTCAGGCGCACGCGCACCATCAGGCGTACCAGAAAAGCTGTCCAAATAGGCCCGTGCGGCGCTGGACATTTCGCCTAGGTTCTCAAAGGCTTGACCACGCATGAAATGGGCATCCGCATTCATTGGCCCGCCAGGATAGGTCGCGGTGAAGGCCGCAAACTGATCTGCGGCGCTGCGAAAGTCACCGGACGCGAGCGCCGCCTGCGCCCGCTCAAAATCGCGGCGTTCACCAACGGCCAATTCGGCGGTGTCCAGCGTGCTGGGGGGGGATGTGGCGGGCGTGTTGATCACGCTGCCACCGCCCAACGTACTGGTTTCGCCCAAACTGCCAACGTCGCCGCCTTCCAACTCAACCAGTCGGAACTCCAAATCACCAATCCGGTTGGTTCCATCGGCAACGACGCGGTTTATGCGGTTTTCCAATTGCTCGGACTTCGCCGTCAGTTTTTGCAATGCCGCCTCAATCGCATCAATGCGTTCAAGCGGCGTGTTGCCGCCGACGTTGGTGCCCGGTGTGCCTGTGGTGGACAGCTCGCGCTTTAGACGCTGCACTTCGACAAACAGGACCGACAGTTCTTGGCGGATGTCGGCCAGCGTTTGATCATCGGCCTGAGCAACAACAGGGGCCGTCCAGCTTACAGACAACCCAATAATAAGCGCGAGTATCCTTGTCATTTATTCGTCCTTCGTTAAACGCCAGCGCCTGCTGAAATCACGGTCACAGCGCGGCGGTTCTTGGCATAACAAGACTCGGCCGAACAAATTTCAAGCGGGCGCTCTTTGCCATATGTTAACGTGCGCAAACGGCTAGCGGCAATCCCTTGCGAGATCAGGAATTCGGAAACCGCGTTAGAACGGCGCGCACCCAAAGCAAGGTTGTGTTCACGTGTGCCTTGTTCATCGGCATGGCCTTCGATAATCGCGGCATATTCTGGATTGGCTTGCAGCCACCCAGCTTGAGCCGTCAAAGTTGCCCGCCCTGCGTCCGTCAACGTATGTGTATCCACAGCAAACAACACGCGATCCCCAATGGTTTGGCTAAAATAGGCGGGCGAATTCGGGTTAGAGGCCGGATCCACCGGCGTTACGGTCCCTGTTCCAGTTCCAGCACCTGCACCTGAGCCGTTTCCAGCCAGATTACCAGGGTTGGTACAGGCCCCTAGGCCCAATGCTGCAACAACGAAGATCGCTTTGTATGTATGTGTCATGTGTATACCTGTTTTTGTTTTTATTGGCTCGATTGCCTTGTTCATATCATTTTACGCCCCGTTTGGGAACGCGCTTCATTTTGTCCATCTGGTTTGGGCCAAAACAGTTCCACTATTCCGGAATAGTAGTTCTATTTTTTACACCCGAACCCGCCTATTTCAACAACGGCGACCACGCCGGATCGGACGCGCCCCCATCCGTGGTGACACGGCGCAAATTACGCCCGCTAATGTCAATAGAATAAAGCCCAACCTCGCCGCCTGCACCCGCACTTTCGCGCATAAACATAATCACACGACCATTCGGAGACCAGCTTGGGCCCTCATCCAAAAAGGAGGAGGTCAACAACTGCTCGTCCGACCCGTCAACCCGCATCACCCCGATGTGAAAACGTCCACCACTTTGTTTGGTGAATGCCACCAAATCGCCACGCGGCGACCAAACCGGTGTGCCATAGCGGCCCGTGCCAAAGCTGATACGCCGTGCTTCGCCACCATTTGCAGACATAATATACAGCTGCTGATTGCCCGATCGGTCACTTTCGAACACGATCTGTTTGCCATCAGGCGAAAAGCTGGGCGCTGTCTCGATCGAGGGCTCGGATGTTAGGCGGACAGGCGCGCCGCTGCCAATGTCCATCCGGTAAATGTCGGTGTTGCCACCTGACGACAGCGAATATACAACCGTCTGCCCATTGGGTGAAAACCGCGGTGCGAATGACATAGTACCTGGCTGATCTGCCAAGGCACGCCGCCCGACCGAAGCCACATCCAAAACGTAAATCTTCGGAAAACCACTCTCATAAGACGTATAAAGCACCCGATCACCTGTTGGTGAAAACCGCGGTGCCAATACCAGCGACCGACTATCGGTCAAAAACTGCACATTGGCCCCGTCATAATCCATGATCGCCAGACGTTTCTTGCGCTCATTCTTAGGCCCCGTTTCCGAAACAAACACCACACGACTGTCAAAATACGCACCCTCACCCGTGATCCGGCTATAGGCCGCATCCGCCACCTTATGCGCCATGCGCCGCCAACTGGTTGTGGTGCCGCCAAATTGCAGCCCATCCCCCAGCGCCGCGCCCGAGAACACATCGAATAGACGGAATTTGACAGTGACGTTGTTGCCGTTCATATTGACCGCCCCAACAATCAGCGCCTGCGCATTGATCGCTTTCCAGTCGGCATATTGCACTGGGCTGTTGAAATTCGTCACTGTCGAGATGTACGCGTCTTTTGATATTTCGCGGAACAATCCAGTGCCTGTTAAATCCTCGGCAACCACGCGGGCGATTTGGTTGGCAAACGCGCTGGCCTCGGCATTTTCCGCCACGAAAGTCGGCACCGCAAAGGGCATAGGCTCGATATTGGGATCATCCAATTCAAGGTTCAATTCAGCCAAAGCCGCCATTGGCAGGCTCATCAAAACGACTGCAGCCGCCAAAAGAAAGGCCGTAATTCGGGACAAGATCATCTAAGACTCCTATTGCTAGGGTTAAAGGTAATGTTAATAATTTTCCACTGCTCGTATTTTTCAATCGGCAATTTATAGCCAGTCGCACCACAACGAATAATCGCCCGGCGCGCCGCTTCATAGGCTTGTTTGGCAGAGGCTTCACTGCCCCCCTCAAACCCCGTCATCCGGATCGAGCCCACATTTGGTTTGCCGGTTTGCGCCATTTCGAACCGCACAACGACCTTGGTTTGCAAGGCCGCGGTGGACAAGGCCCCAACATTCCAGCACCGCCGCACATCGACCAAAAACGCGTCCTTTTCGCCCCCAGTCATCGGCGGACCAGCCGGCGCAGTGGGTTGCGCAGCAGCTGTATCTTGCTGCGCCTCAGCCAAAGCCTCGGCAATCGCATCGCGTGTGCTGTCCGTGGTGGCCGCGGCTGTTTCAACTGACGGCGTGGGGCGCTGTGGTCGAACCGCCGGGCGCGACGATCTGGTCGGAGCCGAACTGGGTGGCTCATCCGCTTCGGTTACAATTGCGTCGGTGGCTTCTTCCGGCGCCGTGGCTTCTTCTACTTCGCTTGGCGTCGATGTCTCTGTGTCCGGCGCCGCAACCTCCTGCACCTCTTCTGCCACCGCTGTATCAGGCGGCGGGGCCTCGACAGGTGTCGGGGCTACACGAGGGGCCGGGCGGGGCGAGGACGTTGTGGCAGGGGGGGCCAAAACCACAGGCGTATTGTCAACGGGCGGCTCAACCACTTCGGGCGGCTGTTCTACTGGATCGGGCAAAGGCGGCGGCGCTTCGACCACATCGGGGGCAACATCCACTGGCGGCGGGGTCTCTTCAACTGGCGGAGTAGGAACTTCGGGCGGCGCCTCAACCACAGGCGGCTCGGGCGTATCTTCAATCACGGGCTGGGGTGGTGTAGGGACATCTGGCACAACATCGGGCGCGGGTTGCGGCGCACTCAACGCAGCAAATTCCTCGGACGAAATGATCGACACCTCGGCCACTTCCATCTTGTCCTCGGGCACACGCGAAAACAGCCCGCCAATCAAAGCCCAAGCCAACAGAGCACCATGCCCAATGCCTGATATATAGTGGCCCGTTGCCATACGTTTAGCCGCCGTTACCGTCTAATGCAGGCCCACCAGACTCCGTCACCAACCCAATGTTGGAAAATCCGCCCGCATTCAGCGCGCCCATCACCTTGGCAAAACTGTCATAGGCCAAGGTGCCATCTGCGCGCAGGAATATCATGTCGCTCTCGCGCTCGGCTGCAATCGCGCGCAATTTCGGGATCAACTGATCCATACCAATTTCGGTTTCCTGCACCATGATCAGCCCATCCGCCGTCAGCGTGATGGTCAGCGGTTCCTCTTGCTGGCTGGGCAACGCACTGGCAGCGGTTTCCGGCAGTTTCACCGGAACCCCGACCGTCACCAAAGGCGCGGCCACCATAAAGATGATCAACAACACCAACATCACATCCACGAAAGGGGTAATGTTGATTTCGCTCATCGCATTGGCATTGCCCCCACGCCGCCGCCGACGTCGCCGCCCGCTCTGGTTCTTTTGAATGACGCTTGCCATATCAGCTGTCCAACTGACGGCTTAGGATCGTTGCAAATTCATCCGCAAATGCCTCGTATCCCGAAATAATCCGGTCACTGTCCGAAGACAGCTTGTTATAAAACACAACAGCCGGGATCGCGGCCAACAGGCCCAAGCCCGTTGCCAACAAAGCCTCGGCAATACCTGGCGCAACCACGGCCAGATTGGTGCTTTGCTGTTGGGCAATCTCGATAAACGCGTTCATGATGCCCCACACGGTACCAAACAGACCAACAAACGGCGCGGTTGATCCAACGGTCGCGATAAACGACATGCCACTGTTCAACTTTTCGGATTCTTTGGCAATTGCCACATCCATAGAGCGGTCAATGCGCGCCTGAGCGCCGGCAATTAACCCGCCATCTTCGCGGTGACTACGCCGCCACTCCATCATGCCGGCAGCAAATACTTTCTCGGCAGGTCCATCCGGTGCGGATCCGATTTTGTCGAACAATTCGTCCAACGGCTCACCGGACCAAAAATCGCGGTCAAAAACTTCGGCCTCGGCCCGCGTTCGGCGGTAGGCGATGGTTTTAGTGATAATGATCGACCATGACCAAAATGACGCCACGATCAACAGCAGCATCACCAGTTTCACTGTAAGGGTTGCACGCAAGAAAAGCGCCAAAAAGGAGAAATCAATCTCCTGCGCCATCGCAAGGGTCTCAGTTTCCATATACCTGCTCTTTTTTGTTTGGCCACTCTGACGGCAGCTCTGAATTAACAGCAGATATAAAGCGTCTTGCAGGGGAAAGCTATCAATTGTGCGTCACAACGGCACGCGCACGGCGGAATTTGGGCGATTAATGCAACAATTGGCGGATATTTGCCGGCATTCGGGCAACTTGGCCGCCATCATTGACCACCACAACGGTGACAATTGCATGAAACAACGCCTCATTGCCCCGTTTCACCACCTGATCCATAACCAACCGCGCGCCGGTCACTTGCACCACTTCGGTTTCAACAACCAATTCATCATCCAAATGCGCCGAGGCCAAATAATCCGCCTCAACCCGGCGCACCACAAACACCTGACCCTCTTCTTTCATCGCGCGCTGGTCGATCCCCAGCCCCCGAACCCAGTCCGAGCGCGCCCGCTCGATGTAGCGCAGATAATTGGCGTAATAGACAATGCCCGCCATATCAGTATCTTCATAATAGACCCGAATATCTAACCTATGTGTCATTTGCAGCCCCCATCCGTGCCACCAAGCGCAGCGCGTGGGATTTGTCCTTGGCGGCCAGCGGCAGGATGGGATCATAGGCGGCCTGGATCAACGCCGCAATCTCGGGCCGCAAAATCACCGCTCCCGTCTCCGGCAACACAGCCAGCGGCGAGGTCTCAGAAAACGCCGCCTCGCTCCAGCGCAAAATCGCCTGCACCGCTTGGCTCAATGCCAAGGTATCCGCCTGCATCTCGGCCATCTCACCACGCATCCGCACAAAGGAAAAACACGCCTGAATGGCCCCGCTATCGTCAAACCGAAACGCACGGTACTGACTGGCATCCTCTGCATTCAACCGTGCCACAACGCTTTCCAAATCAGGGATCATCTCACCCAACCTTGGCACCGTCAGCAACTCGTCCCAATCCTGAAAGAAAAACAGCATGAAATTGGCGCCAAACTCCGCGTCCAACTCATCCATCTTATGGTTGGCCAATGTCACCACAGCCTCAATCGCGCCCTTGATCACCGACAGCGACTCCTCGCTGACGCCAAAAACCACAGGCACAATCGGCCGATCCCAACGCGCGAACGCATAAGCGCCATCAGCCCCCGTAAAATGTCGCTCAACCTCTGCCGGTATAATCACATCATTATTCCTTGGGCTCCGCCCGTTTTCGCCTGAAACGATCTCCCGGATCGTTTTCTAGACGGCTGCAACTCCTCGCCGCAGGCATAGAATCTCTTTAGCCCAACCTCAACCAAACAAATCCGTATTCGATTTTGGCGCATCCATACCCAAATGCGTCCAAGCCTTGGCTGCCAACATCCGCCCACGCGGGGTGCGTTGAATCAATCCCTGTTGCAACAAATAAGGCTCAATCACCTCCTCCAAGGCATCCCGACTTTCCGACAGAGCCGCACACATGGTCTCGATCCCCACAGGTCCACCTGCATAATTCTCGGCGATCAAACGCAGATACCGTCGATCCGCCCCATCCAGCCCCAAATGGTCAACCCCCAATCGCGTCAACGCATTGTCAGCCAAGGATTGCGACACCTGGCCACCGGCCTCGACCACGGCAAAATCCACCACACGGCGCAACAACCGCCCCGCTATCCGCGGCGTACCGCGTGCCCGTTTGGCAATCTCGCGCGCACCATTGTCGTCACATTGCACCCCCAACAAACGCGCCCCGCGCACCACGATCTCGTGCAACTCATCCTCGGTATAAAATTGCAAACGCACCGGAATGCCAAAGCGGTCGCGCAGCGGCGTGGTCAACAGACCCAGCCGCGTGGTCGCCCCGACCAACGTAAAGGGCTGCAACTCGATCCGAACAGTGCGCGCCGCTGGCCCCTCGCCGATCACCAAATCCAGCTCGAAATCCTCCAGCGCCGGATATAGCACCTCCTCGACCACAGGATTCAGGCGATGAATCTCATCAATGAACAACACATCCCCCGACTCCAAATTGGTCAGGATCGCCGCCAAATCCCCTGCCTTGGCCAAGACAGGCCCGCTCGTCATGCGAAAGTTCACCCCCAATTCGCGCGCCATGATCTGCGCCAATGTGGTCTTACCCAGTCCGGGCGGGCCGTGGAACAACACATGATCCATCGCCTCTTTGCGTATCCGTGCGCTCTCGATGAACACCCGCAAATTGGCCCGCGCTTCGGCCTGACCGATGAACTCATCCAGCACCTGCGGACGCAACGCGCGGTCTCTATCCTCGGGACGCGCCTCAGGGCGCAGTGTGGGGTCCGGCTCACTCATCTAACTACCCTTTCGGTGCCAGCAGCTTGAGCGCCGCGCGAATTAAATCCGACGTGCCCGCTTCTGGCATATCCCCTGCCGCCTGCGCCACCGCACTTGAGGCATCTGCTGGCCCGTACCCAAGGTTCGACAGTGCCGACAGCGCCTCGGATTGCGCCGCAGCCGTTCCGGTTGACACCGGCGCCGCAGCTGCAGTTTCGATCACCTCGAAATCCACATCCACCTCGCCCTGCGCCGCCACCAAAGTACCGCCCAGCGCCATCACTGCCGGCGCCTTGTCCTTCAGTTCCAGAACAACGCGTTGCCCCGTTTTGGGGCCGACGCCTTTGGCGGCCGTCACAGCCCGAACATCGCCCACCGCAATCGCACGGCTAACACCTTCGGCCCCCAAAGTACCCAAGATCGCCATCGACGCCTTGGCCCCGATACCTTGGACCGACATCAACAACCGGTGCCATTCCTTTTCCAACAATGTGGTAAAGCCGAACAATTGCAGATTATCTTCGCGCACCAGCAGTTCGGTGAACAGCGACACCGCCTCGCCCACCGCGGGCATCGCCGCCATCGTGCGATCCGACACATAGACAATATAGCCGACCCCGCGCACATCAATTAGAATATGGTCCGCCGCGCGGTATTCCAACCGCCCTGATATCTTGCCAATCATGCACTCGCCTTTCGCAATGCCGCCGCGTAATGCCCCGCCGCTTGAGCATGATGCGCATGACAAATCGCAATCGCCAAAGCATCCGACGCATCCGGTCCGGCCAGTTCCACACCGGGCAGTTGCAACCGCACCATATGCGCCACTTGGTTTTTATCGGCATGCCCCACACCCACGACGGTTTTCTTGACCTTGTTTGGCGCGTATTCACCAACCTTCAAACCCGCCTGTGCAGGCACCAACATCGCAATGCCCCGTGCCTGACCCAGCTTCAGCGTACCGGCCCCGTCTTTATTCACGAAGGTCTGCTCAACAGCCGCCTCCGTGGGGGCAAACCGCGCGACAACTTCGCTCAGTTGAACATGCAGTGACAGCAACCGATCCGCCAGATCATCGCCCAAGGAATGACACACCCCATTGCCCACATGGCTAAGACGCGAGCCAGCGACGTCAATCACCCCCCAGCCAAGGTTCCGCAACCCCGGATCAATCCCGATAACACGCATTCTGCTCCTCGCTCTGACCCAAAACCGGCCAGCATCATTCGGCTTTTTGTTGCCTTTGCGCAACGACTAGCACGAAACGCGAACATTTGCCAAATAGAAACAATTCCAATCAAACAAAGGCTGACGGGTCTTTGAAGGGCGAAATGGTCGGTTTTCGACAATAACAATCCTGGAAACGACATTTCACAAGCCATTTTTTGCCAATAGTAACAAACTATTAACTGCACTTTCAGCTATGCAAAAAGTGCATATCAGATATGCGATAGTCACGACTTGCCAGATGATATTCCAAGCCCTAGATGGCAATTTAGAACTGATACAATGACCCAAGCACAGCACACCGCTGCATCATAAAAAAGGAAGACTATCATGGCAACTTATGAAAACACCCGTCTATTGGTCGACGGTGCACGCGGATCCGATTTTGGTATCGCCCACAGTGCCTATCGCATGGCAACCATCGTTACCGACCTCTATACGTCATTTTCCAAATGGAACGCGGCCCGTAAAACCCGCAATGAACTGGCCAGCCTGTCAAACTATGTCCTAGAGGACATCGGCCTGACACGTGGCGACATCGACGCTTTCTCGTGCCAGCACAAACTGCGCTAACCCGCATCTGAACGATTTTTGAACAGCTTGTTTCTAAATCCGCGCAGCACCGCATATCGGTAAACACTAAAAACCGCGCCCAAATAGGCGCGGTTTTTAGACGTTTGAAAAGAGCAATTTTTCTTAACGTAATACTGTGCGGATTTGCGTAGCAACCCATGCCGTAACCGGATCAGCCGACATCGCATAAGCCCCTGCTTTTTCGATGTAGGTGCCGGAACTCAGACTACCAATACGCTCATCATATGTCGTTTGGCCCAATTGGCTCAGCAAAAAACCTTTGAAGGCAAAGAATGCCAAAAAGCAAAGCGCAAGACCTTTCCACGGAAAGCGCGGCCCACTCCGGCGCACTTTTGCAACGATCAATCCATCGTGGTTTACCGAGGGGATGTATCCGTTGGACAATTTACGGTGACGCTTGTTGATGCGTTTCACACGTTTGCCAAAATCTTTCATATTAATATCAACAGCCATAACAGCCTCTTGCAGCTAGGCCCCCGCCATAGTCCTAATATCCCCGTGAAATGTGGCGGAACTAAGGCGATTATGTTCAGTTTGAGGCATTTTTGTAAGTTTACGCTAGGTCTTTTTGGACCATTAACGTCGTCCACTCAACAATCTCACCCCGATGCACGGTATTAAATCCATTCCGTGCATAAACCTCAATTACCTCGTCTGCTTGCTCATTCAAAATGCCCGAGAGAATCGCATACCCGCCCGGCGCAACAGAATCAGCCATATCGGGGGCCAGCCCGATCAACGGGCCTTTCAGAATATTGGCAAACACCAGATCAAAAGGGGCGGCCGCCTGCAACTCTGGCGCATCAAAGCCCGCAGCCTCAACACAAATCACCCGATCGACTAGATCATTGCAGGTCACATTGGCCCGCGCCACATCCACCGCCTGCATGTCGATATCGCTGGCCAACACAGGACCATCCCAGATCCGCGCCGCCGCCATCGCCAGCACAGCGGTGCCGCAGCCGATGTCGACCACGTTCTTGCCGACAAAACCGCCGCTCGCCAACTGATCCAACGCCTTGAGACAACCCAGCGTCGTGCCATGATGCCCCGTGCCAAACGCCATCGCCGCCTCAATCAGCAGCGCGATCGCACCCTCGGGCACTTGATCTGCATCGTGAGCCCCATAAACAAAGAACCGCCCCGCCTGCACCGGCGCCAACTCGCGTTTCACATGCGCGACCCAGTCGGTCTCGGGCAATTCCGACACCACGAAGGGCTTTGCAGTAAACATCGCCGCAAACAGCGCCAAACCCGCCTCATCAGGGGCCTCAACGAAATAGGCCCCAACCTCCCAAAGCCCCGAGCCATCCTCAACCTCGAACACCCCCACACCCGTGGGTTCCGGCACCAAGCGTTCCAACGCCTCACCCATCGCCTCGGCATTTTTTTGTCCGGTCACTGTGGTCAGGGCTGTAAATGTAGGCATGTCGCTCTCCGCTATAAATATAGGGGCGGCTTAGGCAGCCAAACACATGGGGTCAAGTGGTGTCACAGACACGCCCCTGTCTTCTTGCCCGAAACCCTTCCTGCGCGGAGCGCATAAAAGCGTTCAAGCAATCCCAATCGGGCAGCTCACTCCGGTGCCGCCAATCCCGCAATAGCCATCCGGATTTTTCGCCAAATACTGCTGGTGATAGGACTCGGCATAATAAAACACCGGCGCATCCATAATTTCGGTGGTGATTGGCCCATAGCCAGCCGCCACCAACGTCGGCGCAAATGCTGCGCGACTGGCAACAGCCGCCGCTGCCTGCGCCTCGGAGTAGGTGTAAACCCCCGACCGATACTGCGTGCCACGATCATTCCCCTGCGCCATGCCTTGGGTCGGATCATGCCCTTCCCAAAAAATCTTTAGCAACGCCTCATAGCTTACGACTTTGGGATCATAGATCACCCGAACCACTTCGTTATGCCCGGTCTGTCCACCGCAAACCTCTTCATAGCTCGCGTTCGGCGTGAACCCTCCGGCATAGCCAACCATGCTCAGCCAAACCCCTTCGATTTGCCAAAAAATCCGCTCGACGCCCCAAAAGCAGCCCATGCCGAACATCGCCTCTTCCATACTCTCAGGCACCTCAGATTTCAGCGGCCTATTGTTCAAAAAATGTACCTGCGCCGTTGGCAGCGCCTCATTGCGCCCCGCCAAGGCGGTCTCGGCCGTCACCATCTGGGTTTTCTTTTGCATCCGTGAAAACATATGCGCGCTCCTTTTCCTAAGATCCTAGATATAGTGGCAAACGCAGGCAATTGCTACGCAGCAGCCGCCGCAATTCTTCGTGAGAACCGTGTCTCATTGCCCTTTTAAGGGGGCCGCGGGATCATCAGTGCCAACATCAGTGAACCATCGCCATCCCCGCCGCCATCGTGAACACTGCTCCAAGCGAAGTGACCCGCAAATATCCCAGCACCGCTGGCAAAACACCGCCGAGATGTGATTGATCGTAAAGGCCAATGCAAAGAACAAATGGTCAACCACATAAAGCGTTGCCGCCAAAACGGCAGCTTGTGCGCCTGATCCAGCGTAACTGTGTTTGTGCGTGTTTCCATGGCCCACCTTTAGGCTTTTTTCACACGGCACCAGTGTCGCTTTCATGATCTACATCAAGGAATACAATCAAAAACTAGAATATGTCGCCAGCAACGCAGCCCCCCCGAGGATTTAATGGATATTCTGCCCCTTGTTGAACGCATTGGTGAACACCCGACAGCCGCGCTGTTCGGGTTGCTCACGGGTGTGATTTTTGGCATTGCCGCCTATCGTTCACGGTTTTGCCTGCGCGCCGCCACAGTCGAGTTCGCCCGTGGCCGAATGGGGCCCAGCATGACGGTCTGGTTGCTGACCTTTTCCACCGCCCTGTTTTGGGTGCAGGGGGCCAGCCTTTTGGGCCTGATGCGGGTCGAGGAGGCGCGTATCATGGCAATCCCCGGCTCTTGGTCAGGGGCCATCATCGGCGGGTTGGTGTTTGGCGTTGGTATGGTTTTAGCGCGGGGCTGTTCTGGCCGATTGCTGGTATTGGCCGCAACGGGCAACTTGCGGGCCGTGGTTTCCGGCCTCGTTTTTGCTGTTGTTGCGCAAATGAGCCTGCACGGCTGGATCACGCCATTTCGCAACTGGTTGGCGGGGTTATGGATCACCACAGGCGGGGAAAACATGAACCTTGCAACGCAACTACATCTGCCCGAATGGGGTGGTTTCGCACTGGGCATCACGCTGGCCTGTGTCGCCCTTTTTGAGGCCCGCCGCAACAAAATGAGCGCCCCGCGCCTGGTTTTCGCTTCAGGCGTTGGCTTTGCCGTGGCCGTCGGCTACCTGTTGACCTTCGCACTCTCCGAGGTCAGTTTCGAGCCCGTCACCGTCGCCAGCGCTACCTTTACAGGGCCGTCAGCCCGCACGCTGATGTTCTTGCTCGACAACACCTCGGTGCTTGAATTTGACGTTGGCCTGGTGCCGGGTGTGTTCCTTGGCTCCTTCATCGCCTCCACCATCGCAGGCGAATTTCGCTTTCAAGGGTTCGAGAACGAAGCCAATATGCGCCGCTCTATGACGGGGGCTGTGCTGATGGGTTTTGGCGGTATGCTGGCGGGGGGCTGTGCCATCGGCAATGGCGTCACCGGTGCGTCTATCCTGGCCGGAACCGCGTGGCTGGCACTGTTTTCGATGTGGATTGGCGCAATGGCGACCGATTATCTGGTTGATCAACGTGGCGCGGCTGTACTGGCGTAATTACCTGTTTTCAGGTCATTCAAGCCTGCGCCGCAACACAAAAAACAGCACCAACAAGATAATCCCAGCGATAACACCGCCGTTGACCATCAAATCAGCGCTGCTGCTGGTTTCATCCATCTGCCCCGCGATCTGTTCGCCCGCAAAGGGCATTAACCCGATGGAAATTGCACCGGCAAATGCCCCCAATGCACCGTATAAAACACCATAAATGGCCAACCCAAATGACCCAAGTGACGCCATTATCACGAGCAATAGGATCCAAAACTTGCGTTGGGTTGGCTTTCGCGGTTCCGATGCTAAATCGTTCATAAACCCTCACAAAAATTGGCTGTTCCCAACCCAAATGGTCACAAAAAGCTCTGCGGATCAATGTCGATCGCCACCCGAACACTATTGGGCACCCGAAACTGCGCGACCCACGCCTTTAGCGCGCCCTGCAGTGCAACCCCCTTATCCGCCTTCACCAGCAACCGCACCCGATGTCGTCCCCGCACCTTTGAAATCGGTGCTGGCGCTGGCCCAAACACCTGCGCTGAAACCGCCCGCAATGGCCCGTCCCGCCGCGCCATATCCGCCGCCAGATCAAACACCACGGCGACGTCCTCTGAACTCAGGATAATCCCCGCCATCCGCCCATAGGGCGGCACCCCCGCCGCCTCGCGCTCACGCGCTTCGGCCTGCCAAAATGTTTCCTCGTCCCCAGACAGGATCGCACGGATCACCGGATGTTCAGGCTGGGTGGTCTGCAACAAAGCCAGCCCCTTTTTCTCAACACGCCCCGCCCGCCCCGACACTTGGCGCATCAATTGAAACGTGCGCTCGGCCGCGCGCATGTCCGAGCCTTGCAGACCCAGATCAGCATCAATCACCCCGACCAACGTCAACAACGGAAAGTTATGCCCCTTGGCCACCATCTGGGTGCCAATGATGATGTCACAGACCCCTGCCGCAATCTTTTCGATTTGCTCTTTCAACGCCCGAGCCGAACCAAACAAATCGGACGACAACACGGCAACCCGCGCCTCCGGAAACAACGCCGTGACTTCTTCGGCCAACCGTTCCACGCCGGGGCCGACAGCCGCCAACTTGCCCTCCACTTCACAGGACGGACAGACCACAGGCATCGGCTTGGTCTCGCCACATTGATGGCACATCAAACGGTTTTGAAACCTATGTTCCACCATGCGCGCATCACAGTGATCGCAGCCAATCTGATGCCCACAGGCCCGGCAAACCGTGGTCGGCGCATAGCCACGGCGGTTGATAAACAACATCGCCTGTTCGCCCACTGCCACTCGTGCAGCCACCGCATCCCGCAATGTCGGCGAAATCCAACGCCCCATCGGAATGCTTTCACTGCGCAAGTCAATGCAGCGCAATTCCGGCATCACTGCCGCCCCGTAGCGCGACGTCAGCTCCAGCCGTTTGTACTTGCCCGCTTCGGCATTCGCCCATGTTTCCAGCGACGGCGTCGCCGAGGCCAACACAACCTGCGCCGAACACAGCGACGCCCGCAAAACCACCATATCGCGGGCGTTATACAGCACACCCTCTTCTTGCTTGTAGGATGTGTCGTGTTCCTCATCGACCACGATCAGACCCAGATCGCGAAACGGCAAAAACAGGGCCGAGCGCGCGCCGACCACCAATTGCACCGCGCCTTCACCGGCCATTTTCCACAATCGGCGGCGTTCGGTCATGGTGACGCCTGAATGCCACTCGCCCGGCTTGGCCCCGAACCGCGCCTCGACCCGCTTCAAAAACTCCGCTGTCAACGCGATCTCGGGCAACAGCACCAAGGCTTGCCGACCTTGCTTCAAACACTCGGCCACAGCCTCCAGATAAACCTCGGTTTTGCCCGATCCCGTTACACCTTTTAACAAGGTGGTGCCGTAAACACCGCTGGCCACCGATGTGCGCATCGCCGCCGCCACTTCGGCCTGATCCGGCATCAATTCGACACCGCTGTAGTCCGCATCCAACGGCGCATAGGGCAGATCGCGCGGGCTGTCTTCTTCACGCACCACGCCCTGCTTGACCAAGCCCTTGATCACCGAAGACGACACCCCGGCCACCTCGGCCAACTCGCCCAAGGTGAACGACAATCCGCCATAATCCCCCAGCGCCTTGATCACCCGTCGACGCGCGTCTGTGGCGCGCTCCGGTTCGCCCGACCCCAGACGGTAAACCTTGCGCATCGCCGGTGAATCGCCCAGCCCCGGCGCACGGGTCGCCAACCGCAACATCATCGACAACGGCGTCATAGTGTAATCAGCCGCTCGGGTTAAAAACCCCTGCAATTCATCCCGCATCGGAGCCACATCCAAAACCCGCAGGATGCTGCGCGCTTTGCTCAGGTCAAACCCGCCAACCCCCGGCCCCCAAACCACACCAATCACTTTGCGCGGCCCCAACGGCACCTCGACGAATGCCCCCGCCATGCAGCCGCCCTCGGGCGCTTTGTAATCCAGCAAACGGTCAATCGGCTGTGCGGTCAAAACTGCAACCAACGCGCCCTGATCATAAAACCCGCGCTCAGACATGCGTCACCCCATGCGAATTGGTCGCCCAAATCGCTCTGGCTATGATGTTAATCGAGAGTTTATCGGGTTCGTACATGGAAGATATAAGCCTGATCACCGACTTTCTGGTGATCTCAAATTGCAGTTTCAAGACCCGCATTCTGGCCGCCTCGATCCGCTCCGTCAACCACATGACCCAAGCGGTGCCAATCGGCGCCGAGTTCTACGCGCTCTATCAAGACAATGGCCGATCATGTGCCAATTGAAAAGCAATTGGAAACTTCGTATGCGGTTAAACTAAGGCTCGATAAAACGGACAGGGTTTTGCCAACACTACTTGTCTGACACCTTGAGAGGGTAGTAACCCCACCCTTTGACACCTGCATTTTCGAGCAATTCTCTAAAAACTTCGGTGCACAGAACATGTCCTGTAACTGGGTCTCGCCAAATAAGAGCATTGGCGATTTTTGAACGCTTGGCAGTGGCTGTGTCCATGCGAAGAAGGTTTATTGATCCCCCGATATTGTTCGGTATCGAGTCAATAATCGTTTCGTCCATATCCCACGCGTCGATCCGTGTGATCACATTCGCCAGATAAAAAGGGCCGCCATTGACCGGGGCTTGGGTGGTTGTGTCCCAAACATTTGGAATTGGAACGAATTCAAACAACGCGGGGTCTAGTGCTTCCAAAATATCTTTCAGACGTTCCGACACCAGTGCAAGGTTGTTCATTAGGATCGAATAGTCACCTAGAACATCATGCGGCGCATCAATCTTGGTTGTTGTTACCACCCAAAGCATTTGCAGGTTGGATATTGTCTTGGCGGTCAGCCGGCTGGGTTTAACAAGCGCCCCATAAGACCGGATTCCTCCGTCTTCATACCGAAAATCGCGGTGTGGGTTCCATTCGCTCTTGGGAACGGGCTCTGTAAATATTCCGTCAAAAGATCTGTCACGTGACCACTGGATACCGCACCCAAAACCGTTGTCTCCGTTTTTTCCTATTTTGTAACATTTCATTTTGCCGCTCGCCAAAAATCTCGTCCCCAAGACCACTGCTGGATTAAACGCCAGGCACTTCCAGATTGTATACCCTTGCAGAGAACTTGGATATTTTCGACGATGTTCGCAAGCCTCAACTTTTGTTGTTGCAGCTTTCAATCGGATGGGCCGCCTGAGAACTGCCATTTGTCGCCTTTTACCGGATCGCCGTTCTCGGAGGCGTAAATCTACATGATCTCGATTTTACGCGCATCAAAATATTATCATATGGTTTTCATATGCCCTTATTCTAATCATCCGCCGCACCTCATCTGTTGTCATCAAAACACTCTTTGAGGCCCTCTGGCACCCAGCCCAAAAAACCCATGACTTACTTGAACAATTCAGTCTATAGTCCAGAAAACCAAGACAAATATGGTAAGGCAGGCATGACAAACACCGTACAACAATTGGAAGATCTGCGTGAAAAACTGATCGCAGACCCCGAAGTCATTCTCGAAGACAAAGACTTGATGCGCGCCCTCGTGTCCGCCAATGAGGCCCAAATGGGCAGCAATATCATTGACTTGCGCGGCATTGCCATGGAGCGGTTGGAGGCGCGTTTAGACCGTCTTGAGGACACGCACCGCTCTGTCATCGCTGCGGCATATGAAAATCTGGCGGGCACCAATCAGGTACACCGCGCCATTTTGCGGATGCTGGACCCGGCCGAATTCGAGAATTTTCTACGGGATCTGGACGGCGAAGTGGCCGAGATATTGGGCGTCGATTGTGTCCGTTTGGTTTTGGAATCTGTCCAAAATGAAAATGACCCTGCCGTGAAACGCCTTGGCGACGTGCTGAACGTGGCCGAACCCGGCTTCATCGAAACCTACCTGACCGATGGCAAACGCAGCACCTCACGCCAAGTGACCCTGCGCCAGATAAAACCGGACTCCGACGTGATTTACGGCGAAGCCTGTGACTGGATCCGCTCCGAAGCTGCCCTAAAACTGGACTTTGGCAATGGTCGTTTGCCGGGTATGTTGGTCATGGGCGCCGAAGACCCACACCACTTCAAACCGAACCAAGGCACTGATTTGCTGACGTTTTTTGCTGGCGTGTTTGAACGTGCCATGCGCCGCTGGCTGTCATGACCCACGCGGCCATATCTGACGGCGCGACGGATGCGCTCAACGATTGGCTGACCACGATCAAAGCCTTGAACAACGCCGCCGACAACACAATCGAGGCCTACCGCACCGACCTGTTGGGTTATCTGGCTTTCATCACCAACCATTTCGGCGACGCCACGGGCCTTGCACCGTTAAAACAGGTCAAAGTCACCGATATGCGCGCTTGGATGGCGCATGAGCGGGGCCGCGGTGTCTCGGCCCGTTCGCTGGCGCGGGCGTTGTCAGCGGTGAAATCATTTTACCGTTGGCTGTCGGAACGCGACGGGTTCGACCCCACCGTCGTTCTGTCGGCCCGTAGCCCACGGTTTCAGAAAAAATTGCCACGTCCGCTGGCGCTTGATGCCGCGCGCGCGATGATTGATACGGTCGAACTGCAGACCGTCAAACCATGGGCCGGCACCCGCGATGTCGCCGTGATCACCCTGCTTTACGGCTGTGGCCTGCGGATATCCGAAGCCCTGTCGCTCACTGGTGCCGATGCCCCGCTGCCTGATGTTTTGCGCATCACCGGTAAGGGCAACAAGACCCGCATCGTTCCCGTCATTGAGCCAGCCCGCGCCGCAGTTGATCGCTACATACGCACTTGCCCGCACCAGATAACCCCGGATAGCCCGCTGTTTCGCGCGGTCCGTGGCGGCCCTCTGCGACCTCGCGCCATTCAAAAAGCAATGGAGGCGACCCGCATGCAACTGGGCCTGCCCGCCACCGCCACGCCCCACGCCCTGCGCCACTCTTTTGCTACGCACCTGCTGGGTGCTGGCGGCGACCTGCGCGCCATTCAGGAACTGCTGGGCCACGCCTCATTATCAACCACCCAAGCCTACACAGCCGTTGACGCCGCACGCCTGATGGAAGTCTACGACAAAACCCATCCAAGAGCCTGACTGCCGCCGCCCATCACACAGGACCCCGTTGATGCTCGCCAATCCGAACACCCGCGCCGCCCTTTTGGCCCTGTTCGCCTCGGCGGTGCTTAGCTTTATCGACAATTTCGTCTATAGCGTCACCCAAGAGGCAGGCCTCTGGCAGTTTCAAATCGTGCGGGCCATGATGGCCGTACCGGTGCTGCTGGTTGTTGGCCTCGCGACTTCGCACAGCATGAAGCCCGTCAATTTCGGCAGATTGGCCCTGCGCAGTTTGGCAGTTTCAACGGGCCTGTTGATTTATTTCGCCAGCCTCGGCATATTACCCGTCGCCCAAGGAGGGGCCGGGCTTTACAGCGCGCCGATCTGGGTCTTGCTGTTCTCTGCCCTGATCTTTTCTGTCCGCATCACGGCATTCCAACTGCTCGCTATCATTGCTGGCTTTGCCGGTGTGTTGATGTTGTTGCAACCAGATTTCCAAGGCCTGTCCAAACTCTCGTTCTTGCCGTTGGCAGCTGGGTTGTTTTATGGGCTGGGCATGCTGCTAACATCGCATCTTTGCGGGCCCGAAAGCCCCATAACCCTAACCATTGGCGTTATCACAACCATCGCGTTGATCAGCCTTGGATTTCTAATCTATTTCAGCCTTTCACCCAGCGAAAACCCGACTTTTCTAACCCGTGGTTGGGTAACCCCGACGCCCCGGTTCTTGTGGCTGACCCTGCTCCAAGCCATCGGGGCGGTGATCGCCGTTACCTGCATTTCACAGGCCTACCGGATCGGCACCCCGTCTTATGTTGCCGTGGTGGAATACTCATTTCTGATATTCGCCAGCTTCTGGGCCTATCTGTTGTGGGGCATCCCAACCAACACCCTGTCGGTGGTTGGCATCGCAGTCATCCTGATCACGGGCGCCGCGCTGACGAAACGCCACGCCAAATCACCCTGATCCCAACCGACAATAGAATTTTGCACGCAACCAACATCACTATGTTGTCACCTCCGCCAAAATACGCCAATACAGTGTCATGACAGCACAATTGCGCGCCCTTGCCGTTCACATGTTCACCGCCACCGGCGCGGTGCTGGCCATGCTCGCCATGTTGGCAGCCGCTGATCAAAAATGGGACATGATGTTCCTGTGGCTGGTCGTGGCGTTTTTCGTCGATGGTATCGACGGCCCATTGGCGCGCAAATATAATGTGAAAACCAACGCCCCGCAGATCGACGGGGTGCTGCTGGACCTGATTATTGACTACTTGACCTATGTCTTCATACCCGCCTTTGCCCTGTTCAAATCAGGCCTTTTGCCAAACTGGACCGGCTGGATCATCATCATCCTGATCACCTTTGCCAGCGCCCTATATTTCGCAGATACACGTATGAAAACAAAAGACAATTCATTTTCAGGCTTTCCTGGTTGCTGGAACATGGTGGTGCTGGTGTTGTTCGCGATTGAGCCCAATTACTGGCTGATGTTGGCACTGGTTGTGGCCCTGTCCATCACCATGTTTGTGCCGCTCAAATTCGTTCACCCTGTGCGAACCGAACGCTGGCGCGGGCTCACATTGCCAATGGCATTGGCCTGGACATTCTTTGCAGGTTGGGCCGCATGGGTCGATTTCCACCCGCAAAGCTGGGCGCATTGGGGACTGGTTGTGACCAGCATATACCTGATATGTGCCGGCATCGTTCAGCAGATCATCCCGGCTAAATCCGCATAAGAATGACACCCGCGACGATCATCGCGACGGCCAAAATCTTACCCCGTGTCATCGGTTCCTTAAAGATCAGCCAACCAATCAGCACCGCAAACAAGATCGAGGTTTCGCGCAGCGCCGACACCAGCGCAATTGGCGCCACCGTCATTGCCCAAACCGCAATCGCATAGGCCCCATATGACCCCGCGGCGGCAAAGCTGCCATAAACCCAAACCCGCGGTGCGGCCCGCAGCACGACCGTGCCCTTTAGCGCCATCGAAACAGGTGTGAACACCAACGCATCAAAGATGAAAAGCCAGGCGACATAGCTGACCGCATCCCCCATCGCGCGCGCGCCCAGCCCGTCGACCAGCGAATAACCCGCCGTGGACATGGCCGAGCCCAAGGCAAACGGCACCAAACGCCGCGATTCACCGTTTGAAAACACGCCCTGCGCCATCATCAAAATGCCAATGCCCAGCACCGCTATACCACTGTATTCGCGCAGGCTTACAACATCACTTAGGTAGAGCGCCCCGACAATCATCACCACCATCGGGGCTGCCCCACGGGCAATCGGATAGACACGGCTCAGATCACCCTGCTCATAGGCGTAGCTTAGGAAAATCTTGTAAAACGAATGAAACAGGCCCGATCCCAGCAACCACAGCCAAACCTCGCCTTGAGGCAATGGACGCCCCGCCGCGATCACAATGCCAAACACCGCCTGCACCAACGTCATGACCAACATGATGGTCATCTTGTTGCCGCCAATCTTGATGATGGCGTTCCACGAGGCATGTAGCAAAGCTGCTGCCATAATGGACAGGAAAACTGTGGTGGTCATCTATGCCTCGCCGGTTAAACCTGCCAATCAGTGGCCCGATCCCAGTGACGGGTCAATGATCTTTCGCCCCCCCCCGACGAGTTCAAAATGTTTTCTCACCACCCGGTGCGGCAGAACACAGCACCATTTAAGCCCATGTTTTTTGCAAAGTGATGCCCATGTCATCACTCGCACGTTTCATCTCGAGCGTTACGATGCCAAAGGCCTTGGCCCACGCTATTTCCAACCGATCGTTGGATTGTTCTCCAGAAAATTCAACAATGGTTTCCGCAAACACCTCGCAGAACACGTGGTAATACTGGGCCTTTACGCCCTTTTTCGCATGAATCTCACCCAGCAAAAACAAGTAGGGTTTTAGCGTTTCAGTGTTTTCCAATCCTTTTACGATCATCGCCAAAACCGCTGTTAACATGTTGCGCTGTTTGTCCAAATCATCCGGAAACAGAATTTTGGTCTGCGGGGCGACCGTGAACAGGCGATGATAAAAACGTCGTGTTAGGGCTTCTTTATCTTTGGTGGCCAACGAAAAACTATCTTGGATCAGTTCTATTTCGATTTGGGATAACATGCTAATTCCAATGATTGCGCTTTTGCGAACCTCTGGGATAACCGCAAAATTTGAACAAAATCTTACGTAGGGCAAATTTTTGTCGATTAGCCGAATAGAGGAGAACCGCCGCTAAAGCAGCAGCCCCGCCGCCCCCTCATGGCGCAGCAATTGCACCTTCAATTCGATGCCGTTTAAGCCGCCGCCATCGCCGGAAAACCCGCCCAACCCATTGGCAGACAGCACACGGTGGCAAGGGATAATCAACGGTATCGGGTTGCCGCCGCAAGCCTGCCCAATCGCTTGGGCGGGGATGTCCAACTTCTTGGAAATATCGCCATAAGTCACGGTTTCGCCGAACGGAATGGCCGACATCGCATCACACACGGCCCGCTGGAAATCGCTGCCCTCGACCCGCAAAGGCAGATCAAAACTGGTGCGACTACCATCAAAATACTCATAGATTTGCTTGGCCGCCAACCGCAGCAGTTCACCATCGTCATTTCGTTTCGCCCCATTCCAAACCACATGCGTGATCGCCTCGCCGTTTTCGGTAAGCGTCATCGGGCCAGTCGGTGTGTTGATGGTCAGGCTGGGCATGGCCAGACCTTGCGCGAAACGCGGACCCTTCGCAAGGCCCGCGTTTATTCGTTTAGCCCAGTGCGTCGTTACAACGCCCGCAAACATCATCGTGGCTGTGCAGGCCAACGTCCGGCAGAATTTTCCAGCAGCGTTGACATTTCTGCCCTTCAGCGCGTTCAAACTCCACGCCCACACCCTCAACCTCGGGCAAACGGAACGCCGCATCGGGGATCGGGTCCGCCGACAAGCGAATGTCCGAGGTGATGCAGATATCCGCGAAATCCACCGATTTGGCAGCCGCCAGCATCTCGGCATCACGGATATGAACGGTTGGTGCCGCCTCAAGGCTGGCCCCAATCACCTTTTCCGTCCGTTTGATTTCAATCGCGCCATTGACGACACGGCGCACTTTGCGCACCGTTGCCCATTTCGCTGCCAACTCGGTGTCCAGCCAGTTGGCGGGCGTCGCTGTGAAATCTTCGAGGTGTACAGAAACATCCTCACCCGCGTGACGCTCCAGCCAGACCTCTTCCATTGTGAAAGTCAGGATCGGCGCCAACCATTTGGTCAGGCGGTTATGTAAGATATCCAACACGGTCAGCGCCGCACGACTGGTTTCGCCGTCGCCATCACAATAAAGCGCGTCCTTGCGGATATCGAAGTAGAACGCCGACAAATCCAGCGTGGCAAAATCGAACAAAGCGCGGAATACGCCTTGGAAGTCGTAAGCCGCGTAACCGTCGCGCACCACTTGATCCAGCTCAGCCAAACGGTGCAGTACCCAGCGCTCTAACTCAGGCATACCCGCTGGTTCAACCGCATTGGCCGGATCAAAATCCGCCAGCGAGCCCAGCATAAACCGCATGGTGTTGCGCAAACGGCGATAGCTGTCGGCAACACCTTTCAGGATTTCGGGACCGATGCGCTGATCATTGGTAAAGTCCACCTGTGCCACCCAAAGGCGCAAAATATCCGCGCCATATTGATTGACGACAGTTTCAGGTACGATGGTGTTGCCCAACGATTTGGACATCTTCATGCCCTTTTCATCCAGCGTGAACCCATGCGTCAAAACACCCCGATAAGGCGCACGACCAATGGTGCCACAGGCCTGCAACATCGAGGAATGGAACCAACCGCGATGCTGATCCGTCCCCTCAAGGTACAGATCCGCGATGCCATCCTCGGAGCCATCGGGGCGATCACGCAGAACAAAGGCGTGGGTTGAGCCACTGTCAAACCAAACGTCCAAAATATCCATGACCTGATTGAAAGCAGCCGGATCGACGATGCCCTCCAAGAACCGCTCTTTGGCGCCGTCCTTGTACCACGCATCCGCGCCCTCGACCTCAAAGGCGGCCGTGATGCGGGCATTAACCTCTTCATTGCGCAGCAAGAAATCCTCGTCTGTTGGCGTCGCCCCGACCTTGGTGAAACAGGTCAGCGGCACACCCCATGCGCGTTGCCGCGACAGCACCCAATCGGGCCGCGCTTCGATCATGCTGAACAGACGGTTGCGGCCCTTTTCGGGGGTCCAAGTCACCAGCTCGTCAATGCTGCGCAAAGCGCGCTCGCGGATCGTGGTGCCATAAGTGTCTTGGCCATCATTCACAGGTTTATCGACAGCTGCGAACCATTGCGGCGTGTTGCGATAGATGATCGGTGCTTTGGAACGCCATGAATGCGGATAGCTGTGCTTGATCTTGCCACGCGCCAGTAGCCCGCCAACCTCGGCCAGCTTGGACATCACGGCAGCGTTCGCGTCGCCCTCCCAATTGCCCTTTTTGGCCTTTGCCCGCAGAATGCGCTTGCCACCAAAAAACGGCAGGTCTTCGCGGAATGTGCCATCATCCATCACGTTATAGGTGATAACCTGCTGCAACATGTTCAGATCACGGTAGAGCTCGAACTCCTCCATACCGTGGGACGGTGCGCAATGCACAAAACCGGTGCCCTCTTCGTCGGTGACGAAATCAGCAGCGCGGAAATCACGCAGATCGTCCCATTCGCCATTGCCACCTTCGGCTCCGGCCAACGGGTGGCTCAACGAAAGGCCCGCCAACTCATCCGCAGGCACATCGCGCACGCGGGTCCACATGTTGTCGTCAAGACGCGCACGGGCAAACACATCTGCGGCCAGCTTGTCCGCCAGCAAGAACCGCTCGCCCACCTCGGCCCAGCATTCGTCCGGTGTCGAGGTGACTTCATAAAGGCCATAAGAATAATCTGCGCCGTAAACGACAGCCTTGTTGGACGGGATGGTCCATGGCGTCGTGGTCCAGATCACCACCTTCGCGCCAGACAAGTCACCCTCGGTGGCAACCGCGAACTTCACCCAAATCGTAAAGCTCTCTTTGTCGTGGTACTCGACCTCGGCCTCGGCCAGCGCGGTTTCCTCAACCGGTGACCACATCACAGGCTTACTGCCTTGATACAACGTCCCGTTCATCAGGAATTTCTGGAACTCCTCGGCGATCACCCGTTCGGCGTGGAAATTCATTGTCAGATAGGGATCAGCCCAGTTGCCAGTGATGCCCAAGCGTTTGAATTCTTCGCGCTGGATATCAACCCAGCCCGCAGCAAACTCACGGCATTCCTGCCGGAACTCGACAACATCCACGGCGTCTTTATCCTGACCCTTTTCGCGGTACTTTTCCTCGATCTTCCATTCGATCGGCAAGCCGTGGCAATCCCAACCCGGAATGTAGCGCGCATCGCGGCCCATCATTTGCTGGCTGCGCACAATCATATCTTTCAGGATTTTGTTCAACGCGTGACCGATGTGCAGATTGCCGTTCGCATAAGGCGGACCATCATGCAGGGTAAAGGGTTTGCGACCTGCCGCCGTGTCGCGCAGACGGTCATAAACGCCAATGCGCGCCCAGCGCTCCAGCCATTCAGGCTCGCGTTTGGGCAAGCCCGCGCGCATCGGGAAATCGGTTTTCGGCAGGTTCAAAGTGGATTTATAATCGGGGGTGTCAGGCGTATCGGCGCACATAGGTGGCATCCTTAGGGTAGGGAATTCTAATGGGTGAAGGGCGGCGCGACCACGTCATGCACCTTGTCCCGACGGCTCTGGTTCAGAGCGCCGGGCACGTAATTCGAATTATGGCCGCGAATATGCTGTTCATGGGGGTGTTATAGGCGCACAAAGTGGTATCGTAAAGTGGTGTGGAAAAAGACAGGTATCAAGTTGGACATTGCAATTGCAGGGGCTGGAATTGGCGGGCTGGCCGCCGCCGCATTGTTGGCGGGCGACGGGCATCATGTGGTGGTGTTCGATCAGTTCGAAAAACCGCTGCCGGTGGGCTCGGGTCTGGTAATTCAACCGGTTGGCCAAGACGTGTTGGCAGAGATCGGCGCGCTTGACGATGCCGTGGCAACTGGCCGACCGATCAACCGGATGCTGGGTCATGAGGCCGACAGCGGGCGCGCTGTTTTGGACGTACTCTATGATCGCGGGGCGAGTGGCGCTTTTGGATTGGCAATCCACCGCGCGGCGCTGTTCAATGCAATCCACAAGACTGTTGTCCGACAGGGCGTTCAGATTGTACCCAACGCCGAGGTCATGGCGGCCGACGCGGGGTATCTATCGCTGGCTGATGGGCGCCGCGAAGGCCCTTTCGATCTGATTGTCGACGCCAGCGGCACCAGTTCACACCTGTCACCGTTAAAGGGTCGCGCCCTGCCCTACGGCGCGATTTGGGGCACGGTGGATTGGCCCGCCGCTGCCGCATTGCCAACCGATAGGCTGATGCAGAAATACCGCCGCGCTGATCGGATGATCGGGGTGATGCCGATTGGCACACCCGATCTGGAGGGCGCCCAAAAGGCTGCAATCTTTTGGTCGATGAGGCGAAATGGTAATGAGGATTGGCTGGCAGCGGGGTTAGACGCGTGGAAAGACGAGGCCCGCAGCCTGTGGCCTGATTTCGTGCCGTTTCTAGAGCAAATCACCGACCCTGCCCAAATGACCATGGCCCGTTATAGCCACGGCACCCTGCGCAAACCCTATGGCGATGGCTTGGCCATCATCGGCGATGCCGCGCATCGCGCCAGCCCGCAACTGGGCCAAGGGGCGAATATGGCCTTGCTGGATGCGCTAGCGCTGCGACAAGCCTTGCGCATTGCAAAGGGGCACGCCGCGCTCAAGCTCTATGCAAAAGCACGGCGCTGGCATGTGCGCAGCTACCAGATCATGAGCCATTTGTTCACGCCGCAATACCAATCTGACAGTCGCATTTTGCCGGTCTTGCGCGATCGTGTGCTGTTCCCGCTCTCGACAATCCCGCCGATCCCGCACCTTTTAACGCGTTTGGTGTCTGGCACCCTGCTGCCGCCTTTGGGCCGTTTGAAGTAACCGCTCATCGCCCCCGTGCGGGCGCTCCTCGCTCGGGACACAGCAAGAAGCCTTGTAAAGGGCGGCAAGCGGGCCGCTTCCTTGCGACAAAGCAACCCGTTTCGCCATCGACCAAAACCACCTATCAATCATCAAAGACCAATAAAAAGGCCGCCCACCATGTCTGCACTGCCCCCCCGTTTCCCGATCACCGCCGAACAAATCGAGCAGGTGACCACCCGCTTTTACGCTGGCATCCGCAAACACCCCACCTTGGGGCCAGTCTTTGCCAATCACGTCACCGATTGGCCCGGACATGAAGCCAAGATCGCCGGTTTTTGGCGCAACGCCATCCTGATGGAGCGCAGTTATGACGGCAATCCCATGCAGGCCCATATGCGGGCTGGCGATGTGCGGGTCGACCATTTCAAGGACTGGTTAGCACTGTTTGACGAGGTGCTAACAACCACCCTGCCGACGGAACCCGCCACCGCATGGTCCGCCCTTGCCCACCGCATTGGCGCGGGCTTAAGCATGGGGGTTCGCGATGTAACTCAACCTGCAGGGGCCGTGCCGAACCTCGGTTAAGCTTTAGCCGATGCGCCCATAAAATGTCATCTGCGCAGCCTCGGACAAGGCCACACCGGGAGTTGAATTATAGGCCAATACCGCCAACATCCGCGCCTTCTCACCCTCATTGGGGGCCACACGGTGGATCGAGTTTCGACCACGGAAAAACACCATAGTGCCCGCATCGACCACCAACTGCTCAACAGCGGTCTGCCCGTCCAAAATCGCGTTAACCGCCTCAAAGCTCATCTCGCCCGCATCCGCATCCCGAACATCAGTGACATATTCAAATGCCCCGCCTTTTTCAGGCGCCTGAACCATCAAGGTGATTGCGAATGAGGAATTGTCAAAATGCCAACCCAATTCCTGGCCCATCTCGGCAAAATGCAGATTGATCGACGACAATGGGTCGGCATACTCATACAACGCCTCCTCGCCCAGTACGGCACGTAAAAAGACACGGAACTCCGGCGCGTCATACAAAGCCCGCAACGGCGATTCCTTCGGAATCAGATCATCCGTGATGCACCCTTTGGACGACGTTACCATCCGGTTGCGGGCATGGTCCGGCGCATATTCAGGGTCCGGTGGGCTAAGGTAAACCGTGTGCTGTTCAGTCTTGGCATAGACGCTGTCGCGGTTCGCCTGCCCCTCGGCAGCAATGGCCTTGATTGCCGAAGGCAACGTAAACCCCGGCATGACAAACACACCTGCTTCATTGAACCTGTCTCGACAAGCGATTTGGAAGGTTGGATCCGTGATCGGGTAGGCTTGTAAATCAATTAAATTTTCAAGTTCCACGGCTGTCGCCCTTTCATTTTTTACAAGCAATACAGCCGCTTACCCGTCGGGCTTTGGCGCATCAGGCTTTGGCTTCGCTTTGGATTTGGGCTTTGATTTTACAACCGGCTTGGCCGCCAGTTTCGTTTTTGGCTTTGACGTCGTGCCTGTCTTCGGCTTCGTGGTCGACTTTGCTTTTGTTTTTGGCGTCGCTTTTGGCTTCACGACCTTCGGCTTAACGGCTTCAATAGCCGCCTCATCAGCCGCGCTATTAACACCATCGCCACCATCATTGCCATCATCGCCACCATTGGCCGGGCCACCCTGATCCCATTGCAACGTCATCTGCCGATTGACCCATGCTAACCCCGCCAACGACAGCCCCAACCCAAGGAATGAAGCAACGCGGATCAACCCTGTCAGCCCAGCCATATCAATCAAGAACACTTTGGCAATTGTCAGGCCAATCCCAACAATCGCCGCTTTGCGGATTTGGTCTGAACGCTTGGCAAACGCAAAGAATAACAACCCGACCGAGACCAACAACATCGCAATCGTATAGCTGTACAACTCGCCATCCGTGGTGCCATGTCCGGCCAACATATCACCTTGCCAAAACCGGCGAATTTCCAGACCGACGTAGATCGCCACCAACCCGACAGCCATCGCACCCGTGGCAATCCGAAGCCAGCGATGCAAATGTTTGAACAGCAGCGCAACCAACGCGAACATCAGCGCAGGCAAAGCAAAGGCCAACATCAACGTATCAAAAAGCGGTGGACCCTGCACCACTTCCCAGCGGGCCAACAACGGGTTCACAATGCTCAAAACAGCGGCCATCGACAATAGGCCGACAGCCCCGAACACCGAAGCCAAGCCCAAACGCACCCAGCGCATTCGTCCGGGAATTTTCATGCGATACAGTTGATTGGCCGACGAGATCAACCAGATCAACGCGAACACCCCGACCAAAGCATGGCCATTGTCCGCTCCGTCAAAGGCGCGCAAAAGCCCGACCGAGGCAAAGATGCCCGCCAAGGTCCAGACCGCCGACTCCATCACCACAATGGCCGCCATGCGATTGCGAGTTTTCAACAGAAACCACGTCGCCGCAAACAGCGCGATTACAACGCCATAGGCCAGTATGAACTCCACCAAGGGCGCGTCAAAGGCCCAAAGCACACCTGGATCCGCCACCAGTCGATACCCAACGACCACACCGCCGACCTGCACAAACACACCCAGCAATTTCAGATTCAACTGACGGTCAATCAGCGCCGCCAACAACACCATCACCGCAATCGCAATCGTCAACGCCGCAGACGACAACATCACCATCAACGCGAAACTCATCATCGTCATCGCCGACAACGCATATATCGCAGCACGGCGGCGGTCCTCGCCGTCCAAACGCGCCACTTGCACCGCAAACAAGGTCATCGCAATCGCCACAGCCATCCCATGCCATGCCCAATATGCGCCGCCCAAAACCGCAGACGGCATCCACCAAATTTCTAGAATTGTCACAGCCAGTGGGGCGAACAAGGCCACGCCACCAGCCCAAACCAAACGGTATTGCGACTCGCGCAAACTGCGCCAGAAAATCAACGCGCTGCCAACCAGTGCCATGGCTAAAATCACCGTCACATCCATAGGTGCTGCCGCGTCAAGCTCTTTGTAGCGGCCAGATTTAAACGCCAGATACAAGCTGCCTATCAACTCGGATTGAGCAAAGAGCACGAACAAAAACGCCAATGGTGCCAGCACGATGGTATCGCGCAGCGCGGGTGCCTGGCGAAACCAGATCACGGCCATGCCCAGCATCACTGCCAACAGTCCTAATACCAGCCAAACTTCAGCCGCATTCGGCGCCATTGCAGAAACGATCATCGCCACCGCAGCTGCCGCTGTAAATGCCCCCGTCGCCAGCCGTGTCGGAAACTCTGGCCAGTCCGGCTTGCGGCCTTTAAAGCGTGCCAATGATGTCGAAATCATCTCTCCGGCATGCTGTGGCCAGACCTTCAGTGGTGGGATCATCGCTGCCCCAATTGCCGCAATCAATGCAAACCCTAGAAAATGTTCGCCGCCCGCGCCCAAACTGAACGTGGCCCAGGCCGCTATGAAGGTGAACACCAGCGCCAGCGCCGAAACCCAGGCCCAGCGTTTGATCGCATCCACCAACATCCCCGCCACGGCGATCAGTGCAAAGTAGTAGTAAAACAGCCAACCCTCTTCAGAGTTGCCGCCGACCAAAAACGGGGCTGCCGTCGCACCAATGATGCCAACTGCGGCCAGCAACGGGCCGTAAAACCAGCCCAACACCACCGCCAAAACAGATACGGCAACCAGTCCAAACAGCGCCATCTCGGCCCCGATCAGCCCGTACATCTGACGCGCGGCCAACACGCCTGCAAACAGCGCCACCAATCCGGCCCCTGAAAACACCGAAGGCAAATGCGCCGTGTGACTGTCGGCACCATCGCCGCTGCGCCGCCGGATCCATTCGCCCGCCGCGATCAAACAAGCGCCCAATCCCAGCGCGCCCATGACACGCCAGAACGGCGTCAAATAGCCATTTTCAATGCCGTATTGCACGAAAAACACCCCCGACAGCGCCAAAGACAGCGCCGCAACGGCGTAAAACCAGTTCTCTTTCATCCAGGCCGATACGGCCGCGGCGTTTTCCGGTGTGAAAACGAACCGTTTCGGCGGCGTGATTTCCGCTGTTTCAATAGGTTCGGGTTCTTCCAATGGTGGATATTTTCTGGTCTTCGCCGTAGGCTCCAAGGGGTCGCTCTCTGACCAGGCTTCTGGCTCTGGTTCTTTGGTAACAACCGCATCTGGATCCACCGTTCGCGCAGCAACGGGATCGGCGTTTTCGTCTTCCAGATCCGCAACACGGCCTTGCAACTGGGTCACAGATTTCTTCAGGCTAAAATGGCTGTAAACAAAATAAAGCGCGACCAGAATAAAAATTAGTTCCACAGCAAACCTCGCTAAAAACGCAAATAAATCTACGTTAACTTAGCCACGCCCAAACAACCCCGCAAGCGCCCGTTTGACAAGACCCGTAACCGAGGGCCGTTTGGCAACAATAAACGGCAATGGGCGGCAAACTTCGATCGCCGCCACCCCCACGCGGGCGGTCAAAGCCCCGTTGATCACCCCTTCGCCAAAACGGCGTGAAATTTTTGCCACCACGCCGCCACCCGCAAGCGTACCGATCAAGTCATCCCCAACGGCAACGGCCCCCGTCGCCACCAAATGCGTAAAAACACCGCGTGTTAACCGCCAATTGCCCAAAGTACCCGACCGCCCACCGTAGACTTCGCTGATGCGCCGGATCATCCGCAAGTTTGCCGTCAACGCCACGAAAACATCGGCCAAGGCCAAAGGCACAATCGCCGTGACGGTCGCGACTTGGCGGGAGGCGGCCTCCACTTCCTTGACGGCTTGGTCATCTAGAGGCACGATCAATTCGGCCTCGGCCAATGCCAGCAACCCATCCGCGTCAAAAACATCGCTTTGACGTTCGGAAAAATTGGCCCGCCCCCATTCGGTATCGGCACGTGACGCATATAAGGATATCAACTGTGCTGTGACTTGTCGCGCCGCCGCCAAGTCCTCGGAAGCCAATGCCGCTTGCGCGCCGTGATGCACCCGATCCAGCCGTCGCAGCCGTGCAAACCCCAATATTTCGCGCCCCGCAATGACCAAAAGCACCGCGATGAACAGCGCCGTCAATCCGACTGCAACCGAACCAAGATATGGATTGCGCGCAATCATTTCATTTACGAAATCCCACGCAGCCACCGACAAGCCAAAGCCAAAAAGCGCCACCAGCAACGCCCAAAACCATCGCCCAGTCCGCGACGGTTTCCCCGCTGCCAACTTGGCCACGGCCTGCATCGCTTGCCCCTGCGGTGCGGCGACGTCTGGCACGGGGGGCGCGGTTGCCGGAGTCATGTCACTAGGCGATTGATCCAGTTCAATCAACACGGGGCCGTTTGTTTTCTTACTCATCTCAAATAGTCCCCAATCAAAAATTCCGCCGCCTTGTCCAGCCGGATATGCGGCGGGCCCTGGCCAACCTTTAGGTCCAGTTTTGACGGCGCAAAGCTCATGATTTTATAGTCGTCCCCCAGCCATTCATCGGCACCACCCTGCGCCTGCCCTAACAATTTGCCCGGATCATCCGGCAATTCCCCGGGATAAAACGCCGCCTGTTTGCCACCCTCCAACAAACTGCCGCGCACACAATCCAGCGACTTGCCACTATGCTCCAGCGTCTCCTCGACCGTGGCCCGCAAAGACGCAATCGACATTGCCGCCGTCACCGCCCCCGAGAAATCCGCCCGATCCTTGGCGCCGCGCAACATCGCCGTCACTATGCCTGTCAGGCGCGGATGTTGGCGGTGATGCAAATGATCCGCTTTGGTGGCCGCGAACAAAATGCGCTCTACCCGATGTATACCAAACAGCGAAGCCAAAAAACCGACCTTACCCAGCTTAAACGCGTCCAGCACATCCGCCATCGCCCCGCGCATGTCGTCCACGGCTTGCGGGCCTTTATGAATGGCCCCCAGCGCGTCGATCAATACGACTTGGCGGTCAATCTTGGCAAAATGATCACGGAAAAACGGCTGCACGACTTTCTTCTTATAGGCCTCATACCGCCGCTCCATCTCGCGCCACAAGGATCCCCGTTTATGGCCCTTTGGCTCCTCCAGCGGTGCGAATGTTAAGGCCGGCGAGCCCTCCATTTCACCCGGCAAAATAAACCGCCCTGGCGTGCAATCGGAATATCCCTCGTTGCGCGCGGCCTGCAGATAACTGGTGAATCGACCTGCCAATTCCTGCGCAATGCTTTCGTCAAACACGGCCAGCGGATCAACCCGCAGCGTCAAGAATTCCGTCGCACAATCGCGCCCCCCAATGGCCGATAAAACCTCCGACGCCCATTGCGCATAAGATTTTTCCAACAACCCAAGGTCCAGCAACCACTCACCCGGATAATCCACAATATCCAAATGCACCAACCGCGGCCCCGCAAACCCGCCAAGCATCCCCGTCGGCTGCACCTTCAACGTCACCCGCAATTGCGAAACCGTCCGTGTACTCTGCGGCCAAAACGGCGCATCAGCCTTTAGCGCCGCCAAATGCGTCTCATACTCAAATCGGGGCGTGGTGTCGTCCGGTTGGGGCTGCAGATAAGCCGCCTGCACCGCACCATTGGCCACGCCCAACACCTGCCCCATGCGCCCACGATCCAACAGGTTCGCCACCAATGAGGTAATGAACACCGTCTTGCCCGCACGGCTCAGCCCTGTCACGCCCAAACGCACCGTTTCTTCCGAGCCAATTAGCCCGCCACTCACACCGCTCAATACCTCAGAAATACGCAAATCAATCCCCTTACCTAGCCCCTAGATAAGACCCCGACACCAGAATGCCTAGTACTGCCATCATTGTTCCCAAAATATCCCCGCCGGAGGCCGAAAGTTCTTATCCAGCGACCGAGAAACTTTAGAAAAGAAGAATGGCCCCAATTGCCATTTTTATCTCGTCACGTTACCCATGCCGAATGCCACGTTATGCAATGAAAATCGAATATGATGGTGCCCCGTTTTGCGGCTGGCAACGCCAGAACAACATGCGCACGGTGCAGGGCGCCGTCGAGGCGGCTTTGCGCAAACTGGACCCATTGCCATCCGGTGTTCAAGCCGCTGGTCGCACCGATGCCGGTGTCCATGCAACCGGTCAAGTCGCCCATTGCGATATGCAAAAAACATGGGAACCTTGGGTGCTGACCAATGCGGTCAACTACCACCTGCGCCCCCTCCCCATTTCCGTCGTTCAAATCGTTGAGGTTGGCGACAAGTTCCATGCAAGGTTCTCGGCCCTTGAGCGCCAATACCTGTTTCGCCTGATCAACCGTCGCCCACCCGTCATTCATGACCGTGGCAACGTCTGGCAAGTCAAACACACCCTAGATGTCGATGCCATGCGCCAAGCCGCAGAACTGTTTTTAGGCGAGCATGACTTCACCACGTTTCGGTCTACAAAATGTCAGGCGGCCTCGCCCATCAAATCAATTGACGACCTTCGGATCACCACCAAAGACATCCCCTATGGGCGCGAAATTCAGTTCCACCTGCGCGCGCGCAGTTTTCTGCACAACCAGGTCCGCAGCATTGTCGGAACGTTGGAACGGGTCGGCTCTGACGCGTGGAAACCCGAGGACGTGCAAACCGCCTTGGATGCCAAAGACCGCACGGTTTGCGGCCCGGTTAGTCCGCCACAGGGCCTCTACCTAACCCACGTGCACTATCCTGAATTGCCTTTCGGCGCATAGGCCGACGCATCCAACATTTTGGGACGGTTTGGCAGGTCCAACACATGCTCAACCCGCGGCGCCTGCGCGATCACCTTGCCACCGCGCACTGTTGCCAACCGATGCGCCCGAAGCCGCAGCGCCTCGATGGTGTCATCCGCTTGCAGCAGCACAAAATTGGCATCACAGCCCACGTCCAGCCCGTAACCGTCCAGCCCCATCACCTTGGCTGAATTCACCGTCACAGCCTCAAAGCACCAGCGCATATCAGCGCGTGACGACAGCTGCCCAACATGCAACCCCATCGCCCCGACATCCAACATATCAGCGCGCCCCAGTGAATACCAAGGGTCCATCACACAGTCCGAACCAAAGCCCACATTCACACCCGCATCGCGCAATTCCGGCACCCGCGTTTGCCCGCGCCGTTTAGGGTAAGTATCATGGCGTCCCTGCAACATGATATTGATCAACGGGTTGGGCACTGCGTGTAATTCAGCCTCGGCAATCAGTGAAATCAACTTGCTGACATAGTAATTGTCCATCGAATGCATCGAGGTCAGGTGTGATCCAGTCACCCTTCCCTGTAACCCCAACCGTGTGGTCTCATAGGCCAGTGTCTCAACGTGGCGGCTGTGCGGGTCATCGCTCTCGTCACAATGCATGTCAACGCGCAAACCCCGTTCCGCCGCAATTTCACAAAGTTGGCGAACCGACTCTGCCCCATCCGTCATCGTACGCTCAAAATGCGGGATGCCACCAACCACATCCACGCCGCGATCCAGCGCGCGGAGCAGGTTTTGCATCGCGGTCGGATCGCGCAAAACCCCGTCTTGTGGAAAGGCCACCAGTTGCAAATCCAGATAAGGCGCGACCTGTTTGCGCACTTCAAGCAAGGCGTCGACGCCCTTGAGTTCATCATCGCAAACATCAACATGGCTGCGGATTGCCCCGATGCCCATCGACACGGCCAAATCGCAATAGCGCAAGGCGCGCTCGATAATTTCATCCACGGTTTGGAGTGGCTTCAACTCGCCCCACAGCGCGATGCCTTCTAGCAATGTACCCGAAGTGTTCATCCGTGGCCGCCCCAGCGACAGCGTGGCATCCATGTGAAAATGCGGGTCGACAAACGGCGGTGCCACCAGTTGACCACCTGCGTCCAGCATGACACCCGCCTCGCCGCTGATATCACGCCCAACGGCGGTGATCTTGCCGCCTGCACAACCAATATTGGCGTTCGTGCCATCCGGCAAAACAGCATTCGTCACCAGCAAATCAAAACTCATCGCGAAAACTCCTATCGGTGGCCCTTGAACCAAGGCTGCAACAACGCCCGCGGATATTCGGCTTTTCTGGCGACAAACACCAGTGCAACGATGGACAAAACGTAAGGGGCCATCAGGAATATCTGCGACGGGATGACCGCGCCGGCTTCGGTTTGCAGGCGAACCTGAAACGCATCGAACATACCAAACAATAGCGCGCCCAACAGCGCCTTACCGGGCCGCCAACTGGCAAAGATCACCAGCGCAATGCATATCCAGCCACGCCCATTCACCATGCCAAAAAAGAACGCATCAAACGCCGACATGGTCAGGAACGCACCGCCCAGTGCCATCAATGCAGACCCTGCCATTACGGCCCCAATACGCAGTTTGTAAACGGACAACCCTTGCGCATTCACCGCGTCGGGATTGTCACCCACGGCTTGAATCGCAACGCCCAGCGGCGTGCGATTGATCACCCACCAAACCACGCCAACCATGATCAACGCCAGCCACGTCATAGCAGTTTGTTGAAACACAACAGGACCCAAAAACGGGATGTCCGACAGAATTGGTACATCCATCGGCTGAAACGCCTTGATGCGCGGTGGCGATGATACATCCGGCAGAATCGTACGGTACAGGAACGATGCGGTTGAGGTGGCGAACAACGTGATGCCCAAGCCCGACACATGTTGCGACAAGCCCAGCGGCACCGTCAAAATGGCATGCAACAGGCCAAACAACGCCCCGCCACCCGCTGCCGCAAGCACCCCAATCCAAAGCGGCGCGCCCGCATAGACCGTCATCCAGCCGACCATCGCGCCGACCACGAAAATACCCTCAATACCAAGGTTTAATACCCCCGCACGTTCACATAACAACGCGCCCAGCACTCCGAAAATCAGCGGCGTGGCGATGCGCAGTGAGGCGACCCAGAAACTCTCGTTCAAAAATATTTGCAACAGATCCATCATGACGGGGACCCCGCCTTGCCGGTGAACCTGATCCGGTAGCGTGCGAAAAACCCGCCGACCAAAACCGAGATCAGCGACAGCGACACCACTAAATCCGCCAGAAAGCTAGACACGCCCATTGCACGGCTCATGCTGTCCGCACCAACGAACACGCTGGCGACATAAAGCGCCGCGATCACCACGCCAATCGGAGAAAGCCCCGCCAACATCGCCACCACGATTCCGGAATAGCCGTATCCTGGCGACAAATCAGTGGTCAGATAGCCCTTTAGCCCAGCGACTTCGCTGACCCCCGCCAGCCCCGCCAAAGCACCTGAAATACAGGCGACCCCCAGCAAGGTGCGGTTCACACCAATGCCTGCATGGCGGGCCGCAGCGGCATTTTCCCCCACAGCGCGGATTTTGAAGCCCCATGTGGTTTTGCTCAATGCAATCTGCGCCACCACAGCCGCAATCAGCGCCACGATCAGCCCACTGTGAATGCGCATCCGGTCCATTATAGTTATTTGACTTGGTAGGACGTCACTCAGGCGTGGCAAGGCGGCATTGTCCAAGATTGGCTCGGACTGTGGCCAACCCATGCTCATTGGGTCTTTCAACGGGCCTTCCAACATCATCTGCACGAAAATCAAGATGATGAAGTTCAACAGCAACGACGTTACAACCTCGTCCGCGCCAAACCGTGTTTTTAAAATCGCAGGCCCCAGCATCCCAGCCGCCCCTGCCCCTGCCCCTGCCAACATCACCAGCGGGATCATCAAGATAGCAGGTCCGTCAACCAGACCCGTACCCACGGCCACAGCCCCCATCGCGCCAAGGTACAACTGCCCCTCCGCCCCGATGTTCCACAACCGCGCCTTGAACGCTAAGGCTGCCGCCAATCCTGTGAAAATCAACGGCGTGGCACGGGTCAGCATTTCAGTGAACGAAAACATCGAGCCGAAAACCCCATTGAACATTTCCCAATACGCAGGAAAAATCGGCGCGCCAGCAAACGCCAGCGGCAAGGCGGCCAGTGCAAGCGCAACAAAAGCCGCAATCACCGGAATGGCCATTTGCATGCGCTTTGAAATACCGCCGCGTGGTTCGATCATCATCATGCTGCTTGCCCCGCCATCAACAGGCCAATGGCCGCGCGGTCTCGCGTGCCAGCCTCGATTAGTTCCCCGTCGTGCATCACCACAATCCGGTCAGCCAAGCTCAATACTTCGTCCAGATCCTCGGAAATCAACACCACGCCAGCACCGCGTTTGCGCGCCTCCATCAAACGGCGCGCCACTTCGCCCGCCGCGCCAAAATCCAGACCGCGCGTGGGCTGGTTGGCAAGAATAACAAGCGGCTCTTTTTCCAATACCCGCGCCAAAATCAGCTTTTGAATATTACCACCTGACAGCAATGCCGCGCGGGCCTGCGCCCCTGGACCGCGCACGTCATAGGCTTTGATCAAATCATCCGCGTGATCCGATATCGCGCCTTTGCGCAGAAAGCCGTGGCGCTGCACATCATTATCACCCAATCGCTCCAGCACCAGGTTTTCGGCCACCGTCATCGAGCCGACGACACCATCGTGATGCCGGTCCTCGGGGATGCGCCCAACGCGGGCCTTGATCATGCCTTTGGGTGTCGGTGCAACCACCACGTCCCCCGCCAAAGCAATCGTGCCGCTGTCAGGCCGCGTTAGCCCCGAAATCAATTGCGCCAACGCCGATTGCCCGTTTCCAGACACCCCCGCCACGCCGACAATCTCACCTGCATTCAAACATAAAGACAGGTTATTCAATGAGTTACGCGCATTTTCGCGCTGCACCGTGACGCCGGATAATTCCAAAACAGGCGCGCCAACCTCGCAGGTCTCGCGCTCTGGCAAGGCGGTTTCCTCGCCCACCATCAGGGTTGCGATCTGTGTGTTGTCCGCGTCCGCCGTAACCAGCTCGCCAACCTTTTTGCCGTGCCGCAGCACCGCAATCCGGTCAGAGAACGCCAGAACCTCGTGCAGCTTATGCGAGATAAAGATCACCGATAGACCGTTTAAAACCATCTTGCGCAACGCCAAAAACAGGCTGTCGGCCTCTTGCGGTGTCAATACGGCGGTGGGTTCGTCCAACACCAAAACACGGGCGTCATGAAACAATGCTTTCAAAATTTCGACCCGTTGACGCTCGCCCACCGACAACGCGCCGATCTTCTCGTCCAGCGGGGCGATCAAGCCGCTTTCTTGCATCAAACCCTCGATCTTGGCCCGTGCTGCGCGCCGGTTACGCCGCAGCCCCCATAGGCTCTCGGACCCGAGTAAAATGTTATCCAATGCGCTTAGATTTTCGGCCAAGGTGAAATGTTGATGCACCATACCAATCCGCGCATCAATTGCGGCCTGCGCATTGCCAGCGGGCAGGCGTTTGGCCACACCATCTTCGCCAACAATTTCCACATAGCCCGCATCGGGCGTGTAATGACCAAACAACATGTTCATCAGCGTGGTTTTACCGGCCCCGTTTTCACCGAGCAGCGCCAAGACCTCGCCATGTTGCAACGTCAGGTCAATGGCGTCATTGGCAACGACATCGCCAAAACGTTTGGTCAGACCCGCAAGAGTCAGGATAGCTGGTTTTTTCATGAGGATGCGGGGCACTGAATTTGCATCAGCGCCCCTAACTTTCTACTTGTCGGAAACCGGCTCTTCGTCGTTCACTGTCACTGTAAACGAGCCGTCCAAAATCGCCGCCTTTTTGGCATCAATCGCCGAAACCACATCAGCCGCAACCAATGCGCCGTCAACAATCACCGACCCGCCGCCATGTTCCATATAGCTATACTGGCCGTAATCTTCGGCCTTATATGTACCGCCAGCCACAGCCGCGATGGCGTGGTCAATGGTCGGCTCCATATGCCAAATCGCCGAGGACAGGATCGTGGCAGGGTAATCCGCCGAAGTGTCGATCACATTGCCAATCGCCTTGGCCCCGCGTTCAACAGCCGCATCCGACACGCCAAAGCGTTCTGCATACATTACGTCAGCCCCTGCATCCATCATCGCAAAGGCGCTCTCCTTGGCTTTGGGTGGGTCGTACCAGCTGTCGATAAAGTTGACGAGGAACTTGACCTCGGGGTTGGTTTCGCGCGCGCCCTCCATAAAGGCGTTCATCAACCGGTTCACTTCGGGGATCGCAAAACCACCGACCATGCCGATGACATTTGACTTGCTGGCAGCCCCTGCCGCCATGCCCGATAAATAGGCTGGCTCGTGGATGAAGTTGTCAAACACCGACAGGTTGTCGCCTGAAGGCTCGAATGACGAGCCCATCAAAAACGCGGTCTCGGGGTAATCGGCGGCCACTTTACGTGCCGCGCGCTCCAGACCGAAAATTTCACCCACAATCAACTGCTGGCCCGCCTCGGAATACTCGCGCATCACCCGTTCGTAATCGGTGTT
>Ga0209633_10000354_pt1 | contig 54585 bp, 49 predicted proteins | sample Cruoilmetagenom1_FD_187290 | JGI IMG/M metagenome (GOLD analysis project Ga0209633, IMG submission 187290) | Oil polluted marine microbial communities from Coal Oil Point, Santa Barbara, California, USA - Sample 1 (SPAdes) (version 2) | ecosystem: Environmental > Aquatic > Marine > Oil seeps ... | reverse complement strand
TATCTCTTTTTTATTCATTGAATGCGAATATACAATAAATTAACATTCTGTATTGTTGAATTGTTTAATTTTAAAGATTCAAAAATCATTCAAAATGAAAACAATATTTTCTCTAATAATTACATTAATTTTTTTAATTTCTTGTAACAATCATACAAAAAAGCAAGATCTAATTCAAAGCAAAAATGAATTCACAATTGCATTTGGATCTTGTAATAATCAAAACGTACCTAACAATCTTTGGAAGGACATTTTAAAGAACAAACCTTCAGTTTGGATCTGGGGTGGCGATATAGTTTATGCTGATACTGAAAATATGAAATTGATGCAATCGTACTACAGTCAAGTAAAAACTGATAGTAATTATATGAATTTCAAAAATAATGTCGACATACTTGGCACTTGGGATGACCATGATTTTGGTGTAAATGACGGAGGAGTAGAATATATCAAAAAAGATAGCGCCCAACAATTACTATTAGATTTTTTTGATGTGAGTAATAATGACCCACGAAGAAATAGAAGTGGTGTATATTATTCTAAAGTGTATCCTATTGGAGATAAAAGTATTAAAATTATATTGTTAGATACTCGGTATTTTAGAACAGCTTTAACCAATGACCCAACCGGTAAAAAAAGATACATTCCTAATGTTGGTGGAAATGGTACACTATTAGGAGAAACACAATGGAAATGGCTTGAAGATGAATTAAAAAATTCAACGTCAGAGTTTACTATTATTATGAGTAGTATTCAATTTCTATCACATGAACATGGATTTGAAAGTTGGGGTAATATGCCTAATGAAGTTAAAAAATTAGAGCAACTAATTCTAAGTTCAAAGGTTAAAAGAGTCATAATTTTATCAGGTGATAGACATCTATCAGAAATTTCGGCTAAAAACATTGAGGGTTTAGATTATCCTCTTTATGATGTTACCTCAAGCGGATTAACACATTCATATGAAGCCTATAAATTTGAACCTAATAAATACAGAAAATCTAACGTAGTAAGTGTAAAAAGTTTTGGACTATTACAATTTGATTTACAATCTAATAGTGTCACAATGGAATTAAGAGGTTTAGATAATGTTCTATTAGAAAGTATTACACAAAAATATTAACGATAGTATAAATTTACTTTCAATAAAAACTGTTACTTTTGCACCTCATTTTAAGAAAAACAAGAACATGATAACAAATAGAACATTTACAATGCTCAAACCAGATTCTATAGAAAAAGGTAATATTGGAGCAATTTTAGAAAAAATTAATGCTTCAGGTTTTAGAATCGTAGCGATGAAATTAACGCACATGACCAAAAGAGATGCGCAAGCTTTTTACGCAGTACATAGCGAAAGACCTTTTTATGGTGAACTGGTTGAGTATATGACACGTGGACCTATTGTTGCAGCTATATTAGAAAAAGATAATGCCGTTGAAGATTTTAGAGCTTTAATTGGTGCTACCAATCCTGAAGAGGCCGCTGAAGGTACTATTAGAAAATTATACGCTTCATCAATTGGCGAAAATGCTGTACATGGTTCTGATAGTGATGAAAATGCAGCTATTGAAGGAGCATTCCATTTTTCAGGACGCGAAATGTTCTAATAAAGATTTAAAAAAAAATGTTTATATAAAAAAACGCCTCGAAAATTCGAGGCGTTTTTTTAGTTGTATATTTATCCTAATTTTTAATACTTAATAGCTTTTTTACTTACTTCGGCACCATTATCAAATGTTGCATTTAAAATCAACACCGTACCTTTTCTAATACTATGCATATTAATTGTAAACTCACTATCATTAGGCTCATTATCAATTAATAATCTACCCATCATATCATATACTTTTAATTGGGTAATCACAGTAGTAGACTTTAATCTCAATGCATTTTCTTCATTTATTACAACGAAATTATTATTTAATTCTAAATCGTCGACATCTAATACGTCTTTTGTGAACTGTAATGTAAACCTATCTGGAAAATTACCTTTTCCGTCAATATCAAATTCATAATCAGCTAGTTTTAAATCGTGCGTGATGCCTAATTCATTATCAACTAAGTATACTTCATTATCTTTTAAAACACCTTCTATATTATCAATACTCATTTTATATGTCATTAACTGATCTATATAAGTATCAAAGCCCAGTGCTACTTTTTTATCTACAGTAAAGCTAGGTAGACCTTGTATTGCATATTTGGCACTATCAATTGTAGAATAAAAGCTAATCCAAGCAGCACCAACTTTTGAACCATCATAACCTCTATCTACACCGTCAGTTGCTTGATCAAAAAAGCCAATTAAAAGTTGATTAAAAGCACCTCCAGTACTACTTTCCACATTTAACCAAATTCTATCTTTATCTTCAGTAACCTTATTTTTAGGATCAGGTGCTCTAAAGAACTGATTATTTTCATCTTTTAGACGCATATTGTTTTGGAAAAATATTCTATTATCATCAATACCTAAATGTTTTATAAAAAACCCTTGGCCAGATCCTATATTTTTTGTTGGAGTAGCAGAGCCTGAGCCTGATCCTGAACCAGTTCCAACACCTCCAGTTAAATTATATGTTGCATAATCATCTCCTAAAAACTCACCAGTTGTACCATTAGATATAGCCGTTTGATGTGTCCATAACCAAATGGTACCACTCATATTATTATTATTAATTTCATCATTGTCATCTAATAGAATAAACTTTTCAATATCAATTGCAGATGGATATGGATTCCCAATTAAATTAAAGTCATCATCGGGATTCGCATTATTAGTGAAAACAATATTTTTCTCTATTGTTCCATTATTTGGTGTACCAGTAAATGAAACTGAATGTGTACCTCCATCAGGCGTCCCTCCAGATGCTTCAGCTATATATCCTTTAGCAGCAACCATACTACCAGAAGCTACATCCCATGTTTGATTAGCAGTATTAAATTCAAAAATTCTATTTGGATCAACTCCCGGAAAGGCACTTCCAATAGTTGTATTTACAGGTGCAGACCAATATGTAAAATCTCTAAAATTGTTTAAAATTGTTGTTCTTTCATTCTTTTGGATACTTCCTGACATAACAGCATCAGGATTAACTGTAATTAATGATTCAGTATCACCTATAGTTAATGATCCATTAACCGTTAAATTTTCTTGCACTAACACATAATTTGTACTACCACTATTGAGGGTAACAGAACCACCTACAATTAAATTACAAGATTCAAAAGAAACACCACTGTAACTACCACTAATAATAGCATCTTTCGTTTTATCGGGTATGCTATTACTCCAAGAAGATGTCCATATAGTTGACCCTACAGTTTGCGTTCCTAATTGTATATTAGTATTCGCAACTGCATTATCAACATCATCAAGCGTCAATTCTATATATTGATTTGCATCATAGGCAATAGTTGTAGGGTCATAAACAATAGTCGGTAATTCGGTTGTACCACAACCTTTGATCAGTGAAATATCTGTACCCCAATTAACCGCTACTGAAACTCCAACTTCACCAATAATATCAATTCTATCGTTATAGGTATTAGTAGTATTACTTGTTGATATTAAAACAATATCATTGCCATTAAATTTGCAAACTTCAGTATCGATAACAGAAGCTGAACCTAAATTAGTTAGCGATGCTCCACTCCTTCTGAAAAGTACTACTTCACCAGAGTTTAAAGCAGGAATAGCAACAGACTCATCTGGGTTGTTCGTAGTAATGCCACCAACCGTAGTACCATTTAAATCTTCAAACAATGCTAAAAGGTAAGCCCCTGCTAAAGTTGCTGTTGTAGAAACATTTTTTACTTCGATCCAATTATTGCTTGCTCCAGTGCCCTCATAATATTGTGTAATTAATAAAGGATTCCCTGCACTTGCATCAATACCTTCTCCTTGAATATCAAAAGTATATGGATCTTCATCATTATCATCATTAGCAATGGAGACAGAAGCTGTTCTTAATCCTAAAGCGCTCGGATTAAATGTAATTGCAAATGTTGTACTTCCTGAAGCTGTAATTAATGTATTTGGTATTGTTGTTATATTAAAGTCTCCAGGGTGTGTTCCCCCAACAATAACAAATGGGCTAGTACCTGTTAAATTCAAATCAATAGTCCCATTATTCTCAATAGTAAAAACATGAACAATACTACCACTTGATAAATCAGTTTGACCAAAATCTGTATCATCGGCCACGTCTGGTGTAGTATCTCCATCCGTTATTTCAACACCATTTCCAAATACGTCCATTTCTGGTTCATTTGCTATTATTCCATTGGCTTGAATACTAAAAGTATATGTCGATTCTGCATCAGGGTCATCACTAGTGATAACAACACCACCAGTTACAACTCCCGCAACGGTAGGTGTAAAAGTTACCGTAAATGTAGTTGGAGTTCCATTAACTACAGGCGTTCCAACGCTCGTATTATCTAGTGTAAATTGACTATTAGAGCCCAATGATAAACTTACTCCTGATAAATTTAAATCCGCATTACCAGTATTCATTATAGTGAATGTTCTTGTTAAGCTTGAACCTACTGAAACTTGGTCAAAATCAGTATGATCTGCCAAATCTGGAGTAGTGTCTCCATCAACAATGTCAACCCCATTACCTTGAACATTTATATCTGGTTCTGTAATGGCAACACCTTCTGCTTGAATACTGAATGTATAAGTTGCTTCTGCATCAGGGTCATCACTAGTAATGACAACACCACCTGTTACTACTCCTGCAACGGTAGGTGTAAAAGTTACTGTAAATGTAGTTGGAGTTCCATTAACGACTGGAGTTCCTACACTCGTATTATCTAATGTAAATTGAGCATTAGAGCCTAACGATAAACTTACACCTGATAAATTTAAATCTAGATTTCCAGTATTCATTATAGTGAATGTTCTCGTTAAGCTTGAACCAATAGTCACTTGTTCAAAATCGGTATGATCAGCTACATCAGGAGAAGTATCTCCATCAACAATATCAATACCATTACCTTGAACGTTTATATCTTGGGCATCTATTGCCACTGCCGCCACGTCAAAAGTATAAGAAGATTCGGCATCAGGATCATCACTAGAAATTACTATTTTTCCTATAGCTGAACCTGCAACAGTTGGGGAAAATGTAACAGTAAATGTAGTTGGTGTTCCATTAACAACTGGCGTTCCCGTGCTCGAAGCATCAACTGTAAATTGTGGGTCATTACCCAAACCAGTACCAACACTTGTCAAATTTAAATCTACCCCTCCAGTATTCTGAATTGTAAAAGTTCGTGTGAAACTTGAACCAACAGCTACCTGGTCAAAATCAGTATGATCTGCTAAATCGGGAGTGGTATCTCCATCAGCAATATCTACATTATTACCTTGTACATTAATATCTGGTTGCGCTACTAATACACCTGTTGCTTGAATACTAAATGTATATTGATTTTCGGGTGCTGGACTATCACTTACAATTACTATTCCTCCTGTAGCCAATCCTGCTATAGTTGGAGTAAACGTCACAGTAAATGTGGTTGGGCTACCATTGACAACTGGAGTCGTAACACCAGAAAAATCAACTGTAAACTGGCCATCAGAACCTAATGTTTTGGCTATACTAGTTAAATTCAAATTTCCGGCACCAACATTTTGTATTGTAAATGTTCTCGTTAAACTAGAACCTATAGTTACATTATCAAAATCTGTGTGATCTGCTAAATCTGGAGTAGTATCTCCATCTAATATTGTTGTACTATTTCCTTGTACATTAATATCTTGTTGTGCTTGAACAAAACCAACAGTAGTTAGTATTAAAATAAGTGTACATAGTAATTTTTTCATCATAATCTTATTAATGTTAGCGCCTTAAATGACTTTTCCTATAATGGCAAATATACATATTATATAAATACCTATAACAGTTTAACCTTTTTTATCAACGCTTTATTCAGTTTTTTATTTAATAAATTAACAATTTTCTCTTTTCCGTAACTTAGCTCTTCTCGCAACACGGCAGATGTAAGCTTCACAACCAAAGTGCCATTTTTAAATTGCACATCATTTGTATAACTAACAACACCAGACCCCATCACTTCAGCCCAAGCCTCTTTTATCGACACTAAATCAATTCCTTTTTGCAATTTATTTTCTTGCAAAACACTCTGCATAAGATCTTTAACAGATAAAAATTCTGTGTTTCTTTTATTTGCCATATTTATTGCAATACAAACATTTTATAGGGTTGTTTTGTTTTTATAATCACTTTTTCTGTTCTTTCAGCATGTGTATCAGTAATGAAAACCTGTCCAAAATTCCCATCATTAACCAATCCAATAATCTGCGAGACTCTTTTTTCGTCTAATTTATCAAAAATATCATCCAATAACAAAATTGGAGTTAATTTCGATTTTATTTTCACAAAATCAAACTCTGCTAATTTTAAGGCAACTAAATATGATTTTTGCTGTCCTTGCGATCCAAATTTTTTAATCGGATATCCCTCTATAGTATATAACAAGTCATCACGATGAATTCCCACCGTTGTATATTGCATTAACCTATCTTTATCTAAATTATTTATCAATAATTCTTCAAAACTAACAGTATCTAATTGCGTTTTATATAAAAAATCAACCTTTTCATTTGTATTACTAATGTGCTGATACCTCTCTTTAAAAATTGGTATGAATTTTTCTGAAAACTCTTTTCTTTTTTTATAGATTGGTATACCAAACTCAACTAATTGTTTGTTATATATTTCAATATTTAAATTATCAAAAGTATGGTTTAAGGCAAAATATTTCAATAATGAGTTTCGTTGAGAAAGCACTTTATTATATGCAATTAAATGCTGTAAATATACCTTATCGGATTGTGCAATAACGCTATCCATAAATTTACGTCTAACTGCACTCCCTTCAACAATTAGATTTGTATCATTCGGCGATATGATAACTAGTGGAACGAGACCAATATGTTCTGATAATTTCTCATACTCTTTCCCATTTCGCTTTATAACTTTTTTCAGACCCTTTTTAATACTACAGCTTATCAGTTCTTCTCTATCATTGATATTAAAAGCACCTTCTATCAAAAAAAAATCTTTATTGTGTTGAATATTTTGTTTTGCGATACTATTAAAATATCCTTTAGTAAATGCCAATTGATAAATCGCATCCAATGCATTTGTTTTACCCACACCATTATTACCTACAAAACAGTTGATTTTAGGGCTAAACTCAAATGCTATTGAATCAAAATTTTTAAAATTTACTAAGGCAATTTTTTTCAGATACATATTGGAATTTTATCTTCAAATAAGTCTCAACTCATTCGATATATTAAGCGCTACTAAAGAGTTCAAAATACTCTTTATATAAGAACATATGTCCGATTTTTCGACTAAATAAAAACGACTGAGACTAGTTCATTGCAAAAAAACAAAATTTACATTAATTTAAAGGATATTTTTTCAATAAAAAATTATATTTTTGCGCACACAAATTTTGATACTGAAATGGCAACTTATAAGAAAAAAGGAGGAACAAAGAAAGAAAAGATTTCTAAATTAGAAGAGCAAAGTACTACTGCTGAAGTTTTTAATACGTTAGATGAAACAGCTTCAAAATCTGAACAATGGGTTGAAAAAAACAGCAAACCTTTATTTGCTGGTTTAATCATAGTTTTAGCACTTGTTTTAGGTTATTTGGGTTATAACAAATACACACAAGAACCTAATGAAAAAGAAGCTGCTGATGAATTAGCTTATCCTAAAAGCTTTTTTGATCAAGCTCAAAACGGAACTGTCTCGATCGATTCATTATATAATTTAGCTTTAAATGGTACTGATGGTAAATATGGCCTATTAGACATCATTGATAATTATGGTAGTACAGATGCTGGTAATCTAGCAAAATATATGGCTGGTATATCATATCTAAAAATGAACGACTATCAAAATGCCATTACACAGTTAGGTAATTTTTCTACTGATGATGAAGTATTAGGTGCACTTGCCAAGGGTAATATCGGTGATGCGTTCTCTGAAATTAATCAACCTGAAGAAGCTTTAGAGTATTATATAAAAGCGGCAAACTTTAAAAGTAACGACTTTACAACACCAATGTATTTATTTAAAGCCGGTAATATTGCAATGGATTTAGGTAATTATAAAAAAGCTGAAGAATTATTTTTAAAAATAAAAGAAAAATACTCTAAATCTGATGAAGGTCAAAAAATTGACGTTTATATTAATAGAGCACAATTAGCAACTCCAAAATAAGCTAAAATGGCTTCTACAAATTTATCAGATTACGATAAGTCAACAATCCCAAATGCGAAACATTTTCGATTTGGGATTGTTGTTTCTGAATGGAATACTTCGATTACTGATAACCTATTTAAAGGAGCCTATCAGGCTTTACTTGAAAATGGCACCTTGAAAGACAATATTACACGTATAAATGTTCCTGGTAGTTTTGAATTAATTTATGGTTGTAAGCATCTTTTAAAAAAGGGTGATTTTGATGCTATTATTGCTATAGGATCTGTGATTCAAGGGGAAACTAAACATTTCGATTTTGTATGCGAAGCTGTTTCTCAAGGTATAAAAGATCTCAACTTACACTATGATATTCCAACAATTTTTTGTGTTTTAACCGATGATACGATGCAACAATCTATTGATCGTTCTGGTGGAAAATTAGGTAATAAAGGAATAGAATCTGCGATAGCTGCGATAAAAATGGCAGCTTTATGATAGATTTAACTATCTAATTATAAACAAAACTTGACCACATTTTTTTATTTCAGTAAATTTGACGTTTATCTCAAAAGGCACTCAGTTATGTTTGGTAATTTATTTAAACAACGATCACATTATGTTTTTGATTACAAACCTCGTTATTATAATGAGCGTAAAGAAAAGTTTAAAACCTTAGAAAATGATCATAATGATTCAGAAAAGCCACAAATTACTTTTACCAAGAATAATTTAAAGTCTCAATGGGCTAGAAACAAAAGGCAAGCTGCAGGTAGAAATGTCAATATAAGAATTGCTATCATCATCACTATTATTGTCGGGTTATTAATGTATTTTTTTAAAATTCACACATTCTTTTAATGTCAGATATTATCCAATTATTGCCTGATAATGTTGCCAATCAAATTGCAGCAGGCGAAGTAGTGCAACGTCCCGCGTCTGTAGTTAAAGAATTGCTTGAAAATGCAATTGACGCTGGTGCTACTGAGATTAAATTACTCTTTAAAGAAGCGGGTAAAACACTTATTCAAGTTATTGATAATGGCAAAGGAATGAGCACTACTGATGCTAGACTTTCTTTTGAACGGCATGCTACTTCTAAGATAAAATCAGCTGAAGACTTGTTCAATTTACATACTAAAGGATTTAGAGGTGAAGCATTGGCTTCTATTGCAGCTGTAGCACATGTTGAATTAAAAACAAAGCAAGAAGGTCAAGAACTAGGTACTCACATTAAAATTGAAGGAAGTACAATACAATCGCAAGATGTAATTTCGACGCCTAAAGGCACAAGTATTTCTGTAAAAAATTTATTTTTTAATATCCCTGCAAGGCGAAATTTTTTAAAATCAAATTCTGTAGAAACGCGTCATATTATGGATGAATTCCATCGTGTATCATTAGCGCATCCGAGTATTTCATTTGCGTTATACAATAATGACAATGAAACGTTAAACTTAAAAAGTAGTAATTTAAAACAACGTATTGTAGCCGTTTTTGGTGGTAAAACAAATGAGAAACTCGTACCCATTGAGGAAAATACAGATATTATTACCATTACCGGATTTGTTTCAAAACCAGAGTTTTCCAAGAAAAAAAGAGGAGAACAATTCTTTTTTGTGAATAATAGATTTATAAAAAATGGCTATTTGCATCATTCTGTAGCAAATGCTTTTGAAGGGTTATTATCTCCCGAATATCATCCTTCTTATTTTTTATACCTCACTGTTCCACCACATACTATTGATATTAATATTCATCCTACCAAAACAGAGATAAAGTTTGATAACGAGCAGTCTTTATACGCCATTTTACGATCAACTATCAAACATAGTTTGGGTCAATATAATGTGGCACCGATTATAGATTTCAATAGGGATGCAACAATGGATGTTCCCTATCACTTTAAGGATAAAAAAATAGTAACAAGCCCTCAAATTGAAGTAGATCCAGATTTTAATCCGTTTGAAACAGAAAAAAAATCAGGTTCTTTTAAAAAGGAACAACCTGCAAATTGGGAATCGTTATATGTTGGAACAGATATTCATGCCAGTGACATTCAAAATATTGAAGTTGAAGCTCAACTAGTTACTAAAGAATTATTTGATGAATCTGACACTGAAGTAAAAAGAAAAACTTATCAAGTTCACCAAAAATATATTTTAAGCGTCATTAAATCAGGTATAGTATATATCAATCAAAATTTAGCACATCAACGTATTTTGTATGAAGATTTACTAACCAAAATGACAATTGAAGACACCTCAAGTCAACAATTATTGTTTCCGCTAGAACTTGTTTTAAACTTGTCAGATATTGAATTATGCAAAGAGATTCGTGCTGATTTAGAGAGTGCTGGGTTTCAATTTACCTCGATTAAAAATGATACCATTACTCTTAACGGAATTCCTGCAAATGTAAAACAACATAAACTACAAGAATTATTTGAAGAATTGTTTGAAACCCTAAAAAATGAAGTACCAGACTCAAGTTTTAGTCAATTGGATACAATTGCCAAAAGTCTTGCTAAAAGCTTAGCAATAAAAAATGGCGCTAAATTAACTAGTCATGAGCAAGAAGAATTACTAGGTCAATTATTCACATGCAAAGAACCTAACCATTCACCATTTGGTAAAAAAACATTTATCACGCTTTCATTAGATGAGATTCAACTAAAATTTGATAGCTAATTACTCCTGAACAAATAAATAACTATGGGTAAAATAACCGAAACTGTTAAACATATAATTATACTAAATGTACTTTTTTTTGCTGCTAGCTCCTTATTAGGAATAGATTTAAGCAATTTTTTGGCATTATACTTTCCAGAAAATGAACATTTTGGAATATGGCAACTACTAAGCCATATGTTTATGCATGGAGGTTTTATGCACATATTATTTAACATGTATGCATTATGGGCATTTGGATCACCGTTAGAACAATTATGGGGGAGAAATAAATTTATATTTTTTTACTTTTCGGCAGGTCTTGGAGCTGGACTCATCTATACAGCTGTCAATTATTTTCAGTTTAACAATATACATAACGAATTGATTAATTTAGGATTGCAAAATTCTGATATACAAAGTTTATTGAAAACTGGCAGGTACAATTCTGAAATTTTAAATCAAATTTCCGAGAAAAGGTTAACAGAAATTTTTCAAATATATAACACGCCGGCAGTTGGTGCCTCTGGTGCTATTTATGGTGTTTTAGTTGCTTTCGGCATGACATTTCCTAATGCTAAATTAGCTTTGATATTTTTCCCTGTTCCTATTGCCGCTAAATACTTTATTCCGGTTTTAATCGCCTTAGATTTATTTTCAGGAGTAACCGGATTCTCTATTTTTGGCGGAGGTATTGCTCATTTTGCTCACGTTGGTGGGGCTTTAATTGGCTTTATTATTATGATGGTTTGGAAAAACAATCAATTCAAACGATGGGATAGGTAATTTGAGTAAGAAGCTAGTAAAATGAGTACTTTAAAAAACCAAATACAACATAAATTTAGATCAGCAAATATAGTTGAGCAGATCATTTATATCAATGTCGTTACTTTTATACTTACATATGTAATCAAAGCAATTTTTAGTTTAATGAAATGGGGTGAAAACCCGTTTTTTAATTGGTTTTCTTTACCTGCAAATTTAAATGATTTTTTAGTTAAACCTTGGACCATTATTACCTATAGTTTTTTACATGGAGGTTTTTTGCATATACTTTTCAACTTACTTTTATTATTTTATATCGGAAATTTATTTTTAGATTTCTTTTCGAAACGAGATTTCTTAATCTATTACTTTTTAGGAGTTATTGTTGGTGGTTTTATTTTTGTCTTGGGTTACAATTACTTTCCTGCCTTAAAAACTGATATTGCTTACTTAGTAGGTGCATCAGCAGGTGTAACCGCTATTCTAATCGGAATTGCTACCAAAATACCAAACTACGCATTGCATTTCAGATTTATTGGCGCCATCAAACTATGGTATATTGCTGCTGGTTTTTTGATGCTCGTTATAATGCAAATGTCTGTAACCAATACAGGTGGACATCTAGCACATTTAGGTGGTGCTTTAACTGGATTTTTATTAACTAATCAAATTGATAAGGGTAAAAGTTTAGGGCAATTTTTCACAAATCTATTTAAAACAAAAAAACAAAATCCTTTAAAAACCGTTTATAAAAAATCAGACCCCACGTATACCTCGAAGAATACAGATGCCCATCAACGAAAAATTGATGAAATTTTAGATAAGATTAGTAAATCAGGTTACGAAACATTGACTAAAGAAGAAAAGGATTTTTTATTTACTGTTGGTAAAAAATAATATTGACAACTAATTATGGCTAAGAATAAATTATCGTTTATTAATAGAATTTTCTTTCTGCTAAACAATATTTTTGCAATAGCATTGGTTATTTCTTTTGTTATTCCGATTCTCTCTCCAAAAAAATATGGTGTTTTTGCTCTATTAAGTTTATTAACCCCGATTTTAATTATCGTAAATTTTGTTTTCGTAATATATTGGATTCTCATAGGGTTTAAAAAACAACTCATTTTATCATTTTTTGTCTTAATATTGAGTTTACTATTTATCCCATCAGTTTATAAATTTTATAATAATGATGCTGACAGTAATAAAAATTCAATAAACATTATGACTTATAATGTACGGAAATTCAATAAATACAAATGGTTGAAAATTGAAAATATAGAATCAAAAATTAGTGAATTTATCAATGAAGAAAAACCTGACATTTTAGCTTTACAAGAATATAAAAATCTTAAAAATTTTAAATTAGAGTATCCATATTACAGTAATCCACTAAAAAATCTTTATAGTGATCCTGTTGAAAATAAAAAATACAGAATCAGTCAAGTTATTTTTTCAAAGTATCCAATTATCAATGAAGGATTAATTAGACATACTAAATTATTAGTATGTGGTATGTATGTTGATATTGTTAAAAACAAAGATACTTTAAGGGTATATAATTTTCACTTAGAATCTTTGGGCATAATTCCCAGTGAAGATTATTTTGGACATAAAGATTCTAGAAAACTTATCAAAAGACTAAGTACTTCTTTTAAAGCTCAACAACGACAAATCGATAGTTTAAACTCACATATAAAAGTTTGTAAACATAAAGTTATATTACTAGGAGACATGAATAACACTGCTTATTCATGGGCTTATAAAAATATAAAAAATGATTTACAAGATTCATTTTTAGAAGCAGGTAAAGGTTTTGGTAAAACGTATGAATTTAAAAAAATTCCCTTACGTATTGACTATATTTTTGCAGATAAGGATATTAAGATAACAAATCATAAAAATTTTACAGAAAAATACTCTGACCATTATCCTATTTCGGCTACTCTTGAGCTCAAATGACTTAGTTTGAACTCAGAGTTAAATTATAGTTAAAATTATTTATCAAAACTGTAATCTCTTTCTACTTTACAAATTCTAACTTTAAAATGCCTGTACCAGATTTCTCTACCTTTATTTCTAGCTTCCGTATGCTCCAAATTCATCTTCCAATTTTTAATAGCTTCTAAATTTTCCCAATAAGATACAGTAATACCTATATCATTTCTTGCAGCTTCCATGCCTAAAAAACCGTCTTGCTTTTTGGCTAAAGCTATCATTTTATCTGACATATCAGCATAGCCATTATCTCCATCAACTCTTGTAGAAGTGAATATAACTGCATAATAAGGTGGATTCGGAGTTTTAGAAATCATACAAGTAACTTTTAACTAATTAATTTTTTATATCAATTATTTACTTAATAAATAATATTTTTTTATTTCAAAAACAACGTAGCTCTTTTCATGATTGATTTTATTATTGTAAATTCGCACCTTGTAAATGTACAGCAATGAATGCACAAAAAAAAGTTGCTTTTTATACGTTAGGATGTAAACTAAATTTTTCTGAAACCTCTACTATTGCAAGGAGTTTTCAGGACAATAAATATACACGTGTAGATTTCAATGAAAAAGCTGATATATATGTAATCAATACCTGCTCAGTAACAGATAATGCTGATAAACGTTTTAAAAACATTGTAAAGACTGTTTTAAAACAAAATAATGACGCTTTTTTAATTGCTATTGGATGTTATGCGCAATTAAAACCTAATGAGTTAGCTGCTATAGATGGTGTAGATTTGGTTTTAGGAGCTACCGAAAAATTTAAGGTAACCGACTATATTAATGACTTATCAAAAAATGAAATTGGTGAAATACATTCTTGTGAAATTGAAGATGCCAATTTTTATGAGGGCTCCTACTCTATTGGTGACCGTACTCGTGCATTTTTAAAAGTTCAAGACGGTTGTGATTATAAGTGTACATATTGTACCATTCCGTTAGCGCGTGGTATATCGCGTAGTGATACTTTAAAAAGTGTACTTCAAAATGCCAAGGAGATCTCTGAGCAAGGCATCAAAGAAATTGTACTTACTGGAGTGAATATCGGTGATTATGGTAAAGGTGAATTTGGTAATAAAAAACATGAACATACTTTTTTTGAATTGGTTCAAGAGTTAGATAAAGTAAAGGGAATTCACCGTTTGCGAATTTCATCTATCGAGCCTAACTTGTTAAAAAATGAAACAATCGATTTTGTAGCCACTTCTAATAATTTTGTTCCGCATTTTCATATTCCGCTTCAAAGCGGAAGTGATGCATTACTTCAAAAGATGAAGCGACGTTATTTGAGAGAAACCTATACAAATAGAGTTCAAAAAATTAAACAAATTATGCCTAACGCATGTATTGGTGTAGATGTAATTGTTGGTTTTCCGGGAGAAACGGATGAATATTTTCTAGAGACTTACAATTATTTAAATGACCTAGATATTTCATATTTACATGTTTTTACATATTCTGAAAGACCAAATACAGAAGCTGTTTTACTTGATGGAATTGTACCTAGAAATGTACGTCATAAACGTAGTAAAATGCTACGAGGACTATCTGCAAAAAAACGAAGAGTATTTTATGAAAGTCAATTAGGAAATCAATTAACAGTACTTTTTGAAAATGAAAATAAAGAAGGTTACATCTATGGTTTTACAGAAAATTATGTAAAAGTTAAAACACCATGGAACCCTGAACTAGTGAATACATTACAGAACATACAATTAACCAGTATAGATGAAGATGGTTTGGTACGTTTTAATTGGATTCAAGAACCGATTTTTAGTTTATGACAACCAAAACCCATATTTATTTTGTTCCTGGCTTAGCTGCAAGTTCAAGTATTTTTGAATATTTAGAATTACCTACAGAACAGTTTGAAACCCATTATTTAGATTGGTTAGTTCCGATATCACAAGATGAAAGCATTAGTGATTATGCAAAACGAATGTGTGATCGAATTTCACATCAAAATCCTGTTTTAATTGGCGTTTCATTTGGTGGTATAATGGTACAAGAAATGAGCAAGATTATTCCAACAAAAAAGACAATTATCATTTCTAGTGTAAAATCAAAAAATGAATTACCAAAAAGATTTAGAGTAGCTAAAGCCACAAAAGCATATAAACTTTTTCCGACAAAGGCTGTCACCAATCTGGAAAAATTTGCACATTATGCCTTTGGTGATTCTATAAAGAAAAGAGTAAATCTATATCGTAAATATCTTTCTATGAGAGATAAAAATTATTTGCCTTGGGCAATTTATAATGTATTACATTGGCAACAAAAAGAACCCCTACCCAATATAATTCATATTCACGGAAATAAAGATGGTGTTTTCCCTATAAAACATATTAGTAATTGTAATGTTATTGAAGGAGGCACTCATGTAATGATCTTGAATAAAGCCCAACAAATTTCTAAATTGTTGATAGCATTAATTTAAGTAACTTGCCAAGTAAAATTTGAGGTGATATATGACAATTGAAAAAACTTTTATCAAAGATTTACTAATTCTTCATCCTGCTGTTTTTGAAGATGAGCGCGGTTATTTTTTAGAGAGTTATAATAAAAAATCACTCGCATCAAAGTTAGATGTTGAATTTGTACAAGACAATGAATCAATGTCTCATAAAGGAGTTTTACGAGGATTACATTTTCAAAAACCTCCGTTTGCACAAGGAAAACTGGTTCGTGTAATTACCGGTAGTGTATTAGATGTTGTCGTAGATCTGCGTAAAGATTCTTCTACTTATGGCAAACATTACAAACATATTTTATCTGTAAAGAACAAAACACAACTCTATGTTCCTAAAGGTTTTGCACATGGATTTTTAGTGTTAGAAGACCATACTATTTTTAGTTATAAATGCACGAACTATTATCATAAAGAAGCTGAATCGGCACTATTATGGAATGATGTAACTCTACATATTGATTGGGAAATTGAAAACCCAATTATTTCTGAAAAAGACAAAAATGCCGAATATTTTACTAATTTTGTTTCTCCATTTTAATTATAACTCCCGATAAATGAATAAAACTTTGAGAATAATTGTAATTTTTAGTATAATCATAGTTAGTGGTATATTGATAAATGCCACACAGCAAGACCCTGAAGAAAAATTAGAGTTGAATGAAAAAATTGAGTTTAAAAATACAAGTGACTCTTATGTTATTAAAGCTATTAAAATTCCTGAAAATTTAGAATTTGCCGGTGAAAAAGTACCATTATACAAGCCTGATATTAAAGAACGAATTGATAGAGAGCTACTAGTAAATACCTACTGGCAATCTAATGCATTGCTTTGGATCAAACGAACGCATAAATATTTTCCAATTATAGAGCCAATTTTAAAAGAAAAAGGTGTCCCTGACGATTTTAAATATCTAGCAGTTATTGAAAGTAATTTACGTAATGTTACTTCGCCTGCAGGCGCTAAAGGTTTCTGGCAGTTACTAAAAGCTGCTGCAAAGGAGAACGGATTGGAGGTTAACGAAAATGTTGATGAACGCTATCATTTAGAAAAAGCAACTCGAGCAGCCTGTGATTATTTAATAAAATCTAAGAAAAAGTTTGGAACGTGGACCTTAGCTGCTGCTGCTTACCATGATGGTAATGGTGGTCTCAATAGTAAGCTTACCGAACAACAAGTAAATAGCTATTACGATGTGCTTGCCGGAGAAAATACACAGCGTTATGTTCCTAGAATATTAGCAGCAAAAGAAATTTTGAATAACCCAAAAAAATATGGTTTTGTATTCGAAAAAGAAGACTTATACAAATTACCTTTAAGCTTTCCTGTTAAAGTTGATACACCAATAACCAACATTGCTTCATTTGCCAAAAAGCATGATGCGAACTATAAAGAATTAAAAATACTGAACCCTTGGTTACGTGAAAATAAATTGAATAATAAGTCTCGTAAGGTGTATTATATTCAAGTTCCTGAAAAATAGATAACAGTTATATGGTTGGTGGTAAAAATCATCATCAACTTTAAATAAATCATAAGACCTTACAGATTTCAAAAATCTGTGAGGTCTTTATCATTACTATAGTAAGCGTACGATTATACCCTATTGTTACTAACTAAAATTATTTTACTGGCAGAGTTCTTTTTTAGTATTTTCGAAATCTCTGACAATTTCCTCTAAAATTTTTGCTGCTGGTTTAACTTCGTGAATCAATCCTGCTACTTGTCCTATTTCTAATTCGCCATCTTCTAAATCACCTTCAAACATCCCTCGCTTTGCTCTGGCTCTACCCAATAATTCATTTAATTGCTCTATACTAGGGTTTTGTTTGTATAATTCCTGTACCTCACTATAAAATTTATTTTTTAATAATCGTACAGGAGCCAATTCTTTCAAAGTCAATTGTGTATCTCCTTCTTTAGATGCGACTACTTTTTGTTTGAAATTAATATGTGAAGATGCCTCATTACTGGCTACAAATCTACTCCCTATTTGAACACCATCAGCACCTAAAATCATCGCTGCCAACATGCCTTTTCCAGTTGCTATTCCACCTGCGGCCAATAACGGAATAGTGATTTTTTCCTTCACCATTGGTATCAATGTAAATGTTGTGGTTTCATCTCTACCATTATGGCCACCAGCTTCAAAACCTTCTGCTACTATTGCATCAACACCAGCTTCTTGAGCTTTCAGTGCAAACTTTACACTACTTACCACATGGACTACAGTAATTCCTTTTTCTTTTAAAAGAGAGGTCCAAGTTTTGGGATTTCCGGCAGAAGTAAATACAATTTTAACACCTTCATCAATTATTATTTTCATAATCTCTTCGATGTTAGGATACAACATTGGCACATTTACACCAAAAGGTTTATCAGTAGCTTTTTTACATTTTTGAATATGCTCTAACAATACCTTAGGATACATTGAACCTGCACCAATCAACCCTAAACCACCAGCATTGCTGACTGCTGAAGCCAATCTCCATCCACTTGCCCAAATCATACCAGCTTGGATAATAGGGTACTTAATATTGAATAATTTTGTGATGTTGTTATTATTCATCTACTTTTTTATCATTTTAAAAGACCGCGACTTTTCATTTTGAGTAACTCTCAACACATAAATCCCTTTAGATAAATTATTTACATCTATTAAGGGATAGTTTTGAGTTATTTGTTTTGTTATTAATCGTTTCCCTAATATATCAAATAGAGCAACTTGAAGGTTGTCAAAATCATCGATAAACTGAAATTGGATTGTATTTTGAAACGGATTTGGATATAACTTAAAACCATCAGTAAGGAAATTATCAAAAGATAAGGTATTGAATGCAGTTTCAAAATTTGGAATACCATAACCCTCTTGATCGGTTGGGTTTGTATATAAATGCCCTGCTTCCTTAATAACTTGTATAATTTCAGCATTGGTTTTAGTAGGGTTTGCTTGCCAAAAACAAGCTATGACTCCACAAATTACAGGTGAAGAAAAAGAAGTTCCGTTTCCTGTTGAAACATTTCCTGCACTATTAATTAATGTTGTACCTCCTCCTTTAGCATTCACATCAGGTTTTATTCTACCATCTGAAGTGGGTCCAAATGAGCTAAAACTAGTAATACTCTCATTACCATCAACGGCACCTATGCTCAACACATTAAATCCATCAGCAGGAGCTCCAATATAATGCCAAGCATCATTCCCTGAATTACCTGCTGAATTCACAATTATCATTCCTCGAGAAAAGGCAATATCAGCACCACGTGAAATAAATGCTGTTGTACCATTCATATCAGTATAAACATAATCATAACGTGAATCATCAAAAGTAGTATATCCGAGTGAGGTATTTATAACATCAACACCAAGACTATCTGCTTTTTCTGCTGCCTCTACCCAAAGACTTTCTTCCAATGGTGTTTCTTGAGAAACATCTTCTGTAATAAATAAATAATAATTTGCATCAGGAGCTGTACCTACCAATTGCCCATCACTAAAACCAGCCATAGTTGAAAGTACTGAAGTACCATGTGAACTTCCTGTATAAAAATCAGCACTTCTGTTTGCAAAATTATAACCATCCAATATTTGGTTATTGTCTCGCATCCTCTGAAAAGTAGCAAAAGAATTAACTCCCGGAAAACCCGCATCCATTACAGCAATGGTCATACCAGTACCTGTATAATTTTGTTGATGCAAAAAATCTCCGCTTAACATTTCTATTTGGTTTACAGAACCTCCATAATTGAAATCGGTTTTTATTTCAAACTTATCTCGCGTTACATTTGATGATTTTGAAATGGCATTTAAATTATCTGCAGCAAATTCAATATGATCTACGAACGTCAAGCCTAATAATCCATTAATATCTGCTTCAGAACCTGTTACATGTAGCGCATTTAACCATTTTGATTTGGCTTTTACTTTAATTTCCACAACCGAAATTATAGCATTAATATATGGTTCGGCAATAGGAATATCTTTTGAATCTAAAGCGATATTTTGTTTAGACCTTCTATCTAATGCTTTTTGAGTCAGCATCTCTAAAGGATTCGCCATAAAGAAAGCTTCATCTGCCTTGTCCTTAAAATAAACCCAAGCATGTTCTTGAGAGAATGAAATATTCAGTCCAAATAAAAAGATTATGAAAACTATTTTCTTCATATATATAAAATTATTACTAAGAGTTTCGCAAAGAAACAGAAAAGTAAATTTAAGAAATAACTCCGGAACCCAACAATTCATCGTTTTGATACCATGCCACAAACTGTCCTTCGGTAATTGCCGATTGATCATTTTCAAATTCAACATACATACCTTCAACTGTTTTAAACAGAACAGCGTTTTCCAATTCTTGTCGGTATCTAATTCTCGCCATTACATTCATACTTTCACCATCTTTGATAGCGAGATCTTCTCGAATCCAATGAATTTCCTCGTTTTTTACTAGCAAAACGTTTCTATACAAGCCTTTATGATTTTTACCTTCACCCGTATAAATTATATTCTCTTCAACATCGGTATCGATTACGAAAAGAGGTTCTACAGTACCCCCTACAGCGAGTCCTTTACGTTGTCCTTTTGTAAAATAATGTGCTCCTTGATGCTTTCCGACAACCTTGCCGTCTTCAACATGATATCTATATTTAGATGCTTTAAAGGCTAATTCATCTTCTTTTGTTTCAAATTTGAGTGAGGGTTTATTATAAATATCAAAATCACCGGCAATTTGTATAATATTGCCTTCTTTTGGTTGCAATTTTTGTTGCAAAAAATCTGGCAAACGTACTTTGCCAATAAAACATAAACCTTGCGAATCTTTTTTATCAGCTGTGATTAAATCCAATTCGGTCGCTATCTTACGTACTTCTGGTTTTGTTAGTTCACCTATCGGAAATAATGATGTAGCTAATTGTTCTTGTGATAATTGACATAAAAAATACGATTGATCTTTATTACCATCAACACCTGCCAATAATTGATAAATTTCTTTTCCATCTTTTTCTAATATCCCTTTACGACAATAATGGCCGGTTGCTACAAAATCTGCATTCAACTCCATAGCAATCTTCATAAAGACATCAAACTTTATCTCGCGATTACACAGTACATCAGGATTCGGAGTTCTCCCCATTTTATATTCTCTGAACATATAATCAACAATACGTTCTTTGTATTGCTCGCTCAAATCAACCACTTGGAACGGAATTCCTAATTTCTCAGCAACTAACATTGCATCATTACTATCTTCTAGCCAAGGACATTCATTTGAGATTGTAACAGAATCATCATGCCAGTTTTTCATGAATAGACCTATCACTTCATAACCTTGCTCCTTTAATAAATAGGCCGCAACGCTCGAATCAACACCTCCAGATAAACCAACTACTACTCTTTTCATTACCATAAATATTAGTTTGCAAAGATATGAATTTCTAGTATTCGGTTTTCAGTAATAAGTTTCCGATATAACGCGCTTCATTTTTTAACAAAAAAGAGGTAATATTGTAATATCAAACCCAACTAATGAACACACTTCTTGACAGAATTGCCCAATTAGAAAAAATTTCTGCTGAACTAGAACCTACTCAGCAAGAAAGGCAACAATATAATTCCGAAATTACTAAGTACGCAGATGATTTTATACATTCATTAGAAGATAGGCCTGCCTATGCAAAAGGGGACGCTAATACAGAAGAATTGGCTATTAAAAAAGATAAACAATCATTGACAAACTTATTAGAAACTTATACAAAAGAAGTAGTTGAAAAAGGAATTATTCCTTCATCAGGTGGACATGTTGGCTATATTCCCGGCGGAGGAATTTTCACCTCAGCATTGGCAGATTATATCGCAGATATCACGAATGAATATGCAGGCATTCATTTTGGATCACCCGGGGCAGTAGCTTTGGAAAATGAATTGATCAATTGGATGAAAACTGTTTTTGGGTTTCCAAAAGATGCCGTTGGTAATTTAGCATCAGGCGGTTCAATTGCGAACTTAATAGCGCTTACAGCTGCACGTGATAAATATAAAATTAAAAATGAAAAAATAACGAAAAGCGTAGTATATTTAAGCTCTCAAGTACATCATTGCATTCATAAAGCACTGCGAATTATAGGGCTAGAAGATGTTATAGTTCGAAAATTAGAACTTGACGAAAATTACAAAATTGATACAGAAAAATTAGACCTTTTGATTAAAACTGATTTTAGTTCTGGATTAAATCCATTTTTAGTTATCGCCTCTTCCGGAACTACTGAAACTGGTGCTGTTGATCCGCTTGACGAAATAGGGAATATCAGTAAAAAATATAATTTATGGTATCATATTGATGGCGCATATGGCGGATTTTTCATATTGGTTGATGATAAAAAGGACTTATTTAAAGGCATAGAAAAAGCCGATTCCTTAGTGATCGACCCTCATAAAAGTTTGTTTTTACCTTATGGATTAGGTGCCGTTATCATAAAAAACAAATCAGCTGTCTATCATTCTAATCATTATTTTGCTAATTATATGCAAGATGCGTTTAATGCCGATGTTATAAATCCTGCTGATGTATCTCCTGAATTAACAAAACATTTTAGAGGATTGCGGTTATGGATACCACTACAACTTCATGGTATTGTGCCCTTTAAAGCCTGTCTCGAAGAAAAATTATTATTAACAGATTATTTTAGAAGAGAATTAAAAGAATTAGGTTTTAAATTAGGACCTACACCAGATCTATCAGTTAGTTATTTTTGGTATCCTTCCAATGCAATTGATCAGAATACTTTTAATAAAAAACTATTAGAATACCTACATGACGATGGCACTGTGTTTTTAAGTTCTACTGTTTTAAAAGATAAGTTCGTAATACGAATTGCCATTTTATCATTTAGAACAAAAAAAGAAACCATAGACAAAGCTATGGTTATGATAAAAAGTGGTTTAGCGAAAGTTAATCGTTTTTTTAATAAGTAAGTTTCTTGTCAAACTGAATGTTTAGATACGAATTGATAATTGCACAATGTGTCGAATAATTCTATTTCTTTTTTATACGTTCCTTTTTTAAATTAGGTTGTTCTGTGCTTATTAATTCTCCCTCCACATAATTTTCCCAAATACCTATTCGCACATTATCTTTAAATGCACCTTTAGTCGTCAATGCTCCTGTTTTTCTACTGTAATACACAGCTTTTCCATTCAATTTACCTTCTTTGTAGGTGAAATGTTGATATAAGTGTCCTTTTATAGAATACTTTCTATAAACACTATCTAGCAATCCATCTCTATAATATGCTATTTCAGTTGATTTTCCTGAGTTATAAAATGTTTTATACTCGCCATTTAATTTACCATTATTATAATTCTCTTCAGACATGATCGCTTTACCATCTTCGTGATAAAACAACCACTTACCTACTCTATTTTTACCATCCATTTTACCTTTACTTTCTAACAAACCATCTGGGCGATAAAAACGAACTTCGGCAATAGAATTATCAGGATTGTATTCTTTAATCACTATAGGATACTCAGAATTTGCTGCAGAAAAATATTTAAATACTCCTATTTCCTTACCGTGATTGAATTTTCCTTGGTAACGTACACGTTTATTCTTATAATATTTTTTCCATATACCATGATGTTTCCCATTTGAATCAAACTGATTAATTTCAGTTTGTGCGAATGAAAATTGTATGCTCATAAAGGCTATACTAAAAAATATAAAAACTGCTCTTAATTTTCTCATAATGATGAATAACTCTTTTTTCTATCTTTTGTTGTACAAATACTGTTCCATAACAATCTAACACTATGAGAACGATAAAATTTGTCAGAAATTATAATACTGCAATTTTCTGGTATTTAATTCTTTAAAATTTATCCTTTAAAATTTGAGTCACTATTTATAATATTTTTCTTAAATTTCAGTTTAGATATATCGAATACCATTGCTAGTCTAGCTAAAAATCGGTAAATAAGGAGATGAAAACAGTAAAAGACATGACGAAATATTCCTTGTTAAAGGAATTGAACGCTATCCAAGATGCAGGTAGAGAGAACCGAGTTAAGGTAACTAAAAAGGTTTTAAAAGACCAAGCTTTATTCCAATCTCTAATTGAAATTGCCTTTGAACATGATAATGATCTTTCGGTTAAAGCTATTTGGATACTTGAATTAGTTTGTGAAAAACGTCTTGATTGGTTAGCATTTAACTTGACCTATTTTATTGAAAACCTTCCATTAGTTAAAGAAGAAAGTGCTGTTAGATCAATTGCGAAAGTTTGCAACTTATTAGCTCAAGATTACAACTCAAAATTTGAATCACCTATAAAATTAACCATTACTCAAAATCATCTTTCACAGATGATCGAAACTTGTTTCGAGTGGTTGTTAAGCGATTATAAAGTTGCTACTAAAGCCCATGCGATGGAAACACTATATTATCTGGGCTTAAAGACAAGTTGGATTCACTACGAGCTTAAAATGATTATTGAAAAAAATATTTCAATTGAGAGTCCGGGTTATGCAACTCGCGCAAAAAAGATATTGGATTCTATGTCGAAAGATACCGCTGCTTAGAAAAGACTATTATTACTTTCTTATTGTTGGTAATTCGTTTATTTTTACAATCTCAATTCAAAGATAAATGGATTTAAACAGCTTAAATGCTATTTCACCAATTGATGGACGTTATAGAAATAAAACGGCATCATTAGCAACTTATTTCTCAGAAGAAGCCCTCATAAAATATCGTGTAAAAGTAGAAATTGAATACTTTATTGCTCTATGTGAACTACCGCTACCTCAGCTTCAAAAGTTTGATACCACTCATTATGTAGCCCTACGAGAAATTTATACTAATTTTTCTGTAGCCGATGCAAGACAAATAAAAGACATTGAAAAAATTACAAATCATGATGTCAAGGCGGTTGAATATTTTATCAAAGAAAAATTTGATGCATTGCACTTAGAGCAATACAAAGAGTTTATTCATTTCGGGCTCACATCACAAGACATAAACAACACAGCTGTTCCACTATCTATTAACGATTCTTTTGACCATGTCTATTATCCTGAAATTGCCATTCTACTTGAAAAATTAAGAGCTTTAGCGGATGAATGGAAGGCCATACCAATGTTGGCTAGAACACATGGACAACCAGCATCACCAACACGTTTAGGAAAAGAAATAATGGTATTTATTGAACGTATAGAACAACAAATACAGCAGTTACAGCAAATACCATATGCTGCGAAATTTGGAGGTGCAACCGGTAATTTCAACGCACATAAAGTAGCTTACCCAACTATTGACTGGAAAAACTTCGGAACTCATTTTGTTGAAAAAGTACTGGGTTTACATCATTCATTTCCGACTACTCAAATCGAACATTATGACCATTTAGCAGGAATTTTTGATGCTTTAAAACGTATCAATACTATTCTTATAGATTTCAATAGAGATTTTTGGACCTATATTTCTATGAATTATTTTAAACAAAAGATTAAAAAAGGAGAAGTAGGTTCATCAGCCATGCCACATAAAGTGAATCCTATAGATTTTGAAAATTCTGAAGGTAATTTAGGATTGGCAAATGCTATTTTTGAACACTTATCTGCAAAACTACCCATCTCTCGTTTACAACGTGATCTAACCGATTCTACTGTATTACGTAATGTAGGCGTACCGTTTGCACATACCATTATTGGTTTTACTTCCACTTTAAAAGGACTCAATAAATTATTGCTAAACAAAGAGATGTTTGAACAAGATTTAGAAGATAATTGGGCTGTAGTTGCTGAAGCTATTCAGACTATTTTACGTAGAGAAAATTATCCCAATCCGTATGAAGCTTTAAAAGGATTGACTAGAACCAATGCTAAAATCAATCAAAAAAGTATTGCTGATTTTATTGATGGTTTAGAGGTTTCTGATACTATCAAAACCGAATTAAAGGCAATTACACCAAGTAATTATACAGGTATATAATGCGCAATGTATATATCATCATATTGTTGATTATTTTCGTTTCCTGCAAAGGAAATCCAACTGATATCAGTCAATTTAAAAACGGAACATTTAAAACGTTTTTAGAAGATTCTGATGTGACTTCTGTTGCCGTTAGAAATGACTCCATCCAAATAGAAACCTATAACAACGTAAAAGATACCTTTGCTATTAATTGGAAATCTAACTTTGAATATGTTTTAACAAAATTGCATCCAAAAAGCGAACTAGATAGCACTCCTTTTCATGTGAAAATAACTGGCTTTAAGGATAAATCATATACTTTTAAAGCATATTATATGGGCTCAAACTTTAAGCAAAAAGGAGAAGCTTTAAAAATAGATTAATACATTATTTTTCTTGATAATATTTTTGAAGAATAAAGGAAACAATAACAATCAAGAACCTGCGAAAACAACTAAGCGATGGAATTATTCTTACAAGCTGACACATGGGTAGCACTTCTCACATTAACTTTTTTAGAAATTATATTAGGAATAGATAATATTATCTTTATCTCAATTACTGCAGGTAAATTACCACAAAAATCACAAAAAAAAGCAATCAATATTGGTCTCTTATTGGCAATGATATTTAGAATTCTCTTATTGTTGGGTGTGTCATATCTAATAGCAATGAAAGACCCCTTTTTCAGTTTTAATTTATCTTGGTTAAAAGCTGATCTAACCGGACAAAGTATAGTTTTATTTGCCGGCGGTATCTTCTTATTATATAAAAGCACGAGTGAAATTCATCAAAAAGTAGAAGGAGTGGAGCATAAAACTTCTACAACTAACGCAATCACTACCTCCTTTTTTAAAATACTTATTCAAATTGTTTTGATTGATCTTGTTTTTTCTTTTGACTCAGTATTAACTGCTGTTGGTATGACAAATGATATTGATGGCGCACTTATTATTATGATTATTGCAGTAATAATATCTATTTTAATCATGATGACTTTTGCAACTCCTGTCAGTGATTTTGTAAATAAACATCCAACCATACAAATGCTTGCATTATCTTTTTTAATATTAATAGGATTTATGTTAGTTACAGAAGGAGCGCATTTATCGAATGCTGAAGTGTTCAAACAACATGTTGGTGCAATACCAAAAGGGTATTTATACTTTGCCATCGCCTTTTCTCTAGGTGTTGAAGCGTTGAATATGAAACTTCGAAAAAACGAAACTGAATCCTAAAATTATGTATCTTTGCATTTTGAAATAAATGAATTGTTAAGAACACACCTTAAGTGAAAACTAAGATTTTACATAACTTTTTTTCAGTAATATTAACTGCAATTGTTCTATTACCTTTTGCCATTCAAACAGTTCACGCAGTACACTACCATGAATATACGGCTTGTGATACTAAAGATGTTACTCATTTTCACCAACATAAAGTTGATTGTAGCAGTTATCATCAAGTAATCAATCAAAATTCTATTGATTTTTTATCAGAATTTAACTTAGAGGTTCGTCCTTTTTTTAGTTATAACCCTACTTATTTTCATCAAGGTCAATATAGTACAGACCCTCAATTAAAATCTTCAAGAGGGCCGCCTAATTTTATTATTTAGAACACTGATTGTCAGAATAGTTATTAATAATAAAAAATTTAAAATGAAAGTATTTTTTTCGATCCTATGTATAGGATTTAGTATAATTGCATCTACGCAAAACTCCCTTTCAGGGAAAATAATAGATATAAATAAAGAACCCATTATTGGAGCTGAAATCTATCTACCACAAATTCATAAAGGAACTGTTAGTGATTTAGATGGCAACTATCAATTCAACAATTTGCCCAATGATAAAATTGATATTGTCATAGCGTATATGGGTTATGAAACTTTAAAAACAACAATTGAAATAACCGGTGACACAACAAAAGACTTTATTTTAAACGAATCAATATTTGATATGGATGAAATAATTGTCTCAACACCTTTTAATAAATTACAAAGTCATAATGTAATGAAGGTTGAAAATATTAAATTGAGTCAGACTAAAAATATTGGCGCCATAAACTTAACTGAAAAAATGTCTGCAATTCCGGGAATTACAAATATAGCAACCGGAAATGGAATCGGGAAACCCGTTATTAGAGGTTTAAGTGGAAATAGAGTATTGGTCTATACGCAAGGTATAAGATATGAAAATTTTCAAAATGGTGAAAAACATGGATTGGGAATTAATGAAAATGGAATCGATAATGTAGAAATTATAAAAGGACCAGCCTCTCTACTTTACGGAAGTGATGCTCTTGGTGGAGTCATCTATTTAATACCTGAAAAATTTGAAGCTACAAATAAAACTACAGCAAATTTAGCATCGTCATTTCAAAGTAATTCTATTGGCTTTAATAATAGCTTAGGCATTAAAACAACGAAAGATAAGTTTAAATTTTTAGCAAGAGCAAGTTATAATACACAATCTGATTACGAAACAGCAGAAAAAATAAGAGTCACCAATTCAAGATTTAATGATACCGATTTTAAGGCTGGTTTTGGATTCGAAAATGATAATTTTAATACGGATATTAGATACAATTACAATCAGTCTTTTAACGGAATAACTCATGAAATAGAAGAACAAAGTACTTCAAAAGAAATAAAAGGTCTTTATCAAAAATTAAATAATCATATCTTAAGTGCAAAGAATACTCACTATTTTAATTCATTTACACTAAAAACAAATATCGGATTTACACATCACAATAGAAATTTATTTCAAAATGATGTTAAAACTACCGATATGGATTTGAATACAATTAATTATGATGTCAAAACTCATTTGTTAAATACCGGAAATTTTGAAACTATTTTTGGTATTCAAGGGATGTATCAGACTAATAAAAACCATAGCAGTTCTATCTTTTTACCCGATGCAACTATTTTTGACTTTGGTGTTTTTGCTACTTCAAATTATGATTTTGAAAATAATACTATTCAGGCAGGAATAAGGTTTGATAACAGAACCATTAGCACAAAAGAACATGGTGAATTAGGAACTGCTACTTATTTCAGTCCTTTAGATAAAAATCTAAATAACATTACCGGAGCGATAGGATTGAAATCTGACCTAGCTAAAAATTTCGTTTCACGAATTAACTTAGCACTTGGGTTTAGAGCGCCTAATTTGTCCGAACTTACCTCTAATGGATTTCATGAAGGAAGATTTGAATTTGGTAATAACGACCTAAAAAATGAAAATAACTTTCAAGTTGATGCCAACCTTGAATATGCAACAAAAACCATTGAGTTTTTCATAAACGGATTTTATAACCGAATTAAAAATTATATCTTTTTAGAACCCAGTGGTGAGGTTATCGATAATTTTGATGTTTTTACGTACGGCCAAAACGATTCAAAACTTTATGGCGGTGAGTTTGGTTTCCATTTACATCCTATAAAATATAAATGGATTCATCTAAAATCAAGCGGTGAAAGTGTAACAGGTAAAATTGATAACGGTGAAGACTTGCCAAGAATTCCTGGTTTTACGATTACAAACAATATGAAGTTTGAATTTAAAATTAACGATAAATTTGATTCAAATTTCTTTGTCGTAAATAATAAAAACGTTTTTAAACAAACTAGAATTAGCGAACACGAAGATGAAGGTGAAGCATATACACTTTTTGATGTAGGGTTAGGAAGCAACTTTAAAATTGGTAACATAAAGGCTACTTTCTCTATAAATATCAACAACTTACTTAACAAAGACTATATAGATCACTTAAGTGTTTTAAAAGAAGAAAATATCGCAAATGCAGGTAGAAATGTTGTTTTTGGTTTAGATTTCAATCTATAATTTATGATGGAGTCCGAAATAACAATGTAGAAATCAATAGATAGCTACTACAAATTTGAAATGATAAAATACTGAATATCAAAAGTATAATTCATAATAATTTGTCTGTTCGAGCCCTTCGGCTCAACTAAGGATAAACTAAAGTCGAGAACTATATCAAAAACATATAGTTCTCGACAATTTACACTTGCTATCTTTTAGTCAAAAGATATTTTGCCTCTTGATAATACTCGACCTGACATTAATAGAGAGAATTGCTAAATTCACAATATGAATCTATCTACTAAACTCTATAAAAAAATTTAAACTTCAAGAATCTAATATTCACCAAAATAAAATATCTTTACCTAATTAATTTCTATAAAATTGGACATAATGAAACTCAATCCTATACTATTTAGCCTAACCTTTCTATTATTTTTTTCCTGTAAAAGCACTAGCCAAATTGCCAAAGAATCGATTGTTCCTACTGTTTACGCGAACATCTATGAAGCTGAAAATGGCAAGTTATACTTAGAAAAAGATGGGCAGAAAATTTATGAAACCATTTCTAATCCTGACTATACATTAACTAATATGAAAGGGAATCCGAGAGGAACTGAAAAAGGAATTGCTTTTGATTTTGGTATTCCTGATTTTAGTGGCACATTGTATTACGGTTTTATACCTTTTAATGATACTAAACATCCTTTACCAGTCTATTTTAAAAGACCATCAACCATTGGCAAGGGTAAGACCAACGTTAATATAAAATCATTAGCTGGCACGTATGATATGATTGATTGGGAGAAAAATAAAAAAGGAACACTGGGTTACAGAGTTGTGAATGAACGAGGTACTATTCTTTACGACGGAATTGTGTCATTTAATGTAACTGCAAACGGATTTGAAATTGCCACAGGAGTTATAGAAGGTCCTTTTGTTAATTTAATCAATGCTAACGACGTAACTATATCACTAGAGACGAATGAAGCAACTCAAGCCAAGGTAACTGTAAATGGTAAAGATTATGTTTCAGTATCAGGTCTTCATCATGAAATAAAGATTACCGAACTTGAAGCGGACACTCAATATGCCTACATCATAACCGTTGGTAATAATTCTCAGAAATATAGCTTTAAAACTGCTCATAAACCAGGTGAAAGGAAACCGTTTACTTTTGCCTATGCAAGTGATTCAAGAAATGGAAAAGGTGGTGGAGAACGTAATGTTTATGGTGCCAATTTTTATATCATGAAAAAAATTATGGCACTTGCAAAGCATGAAGAAATTAGCTTTATGCAATTTTCGGGTGACCTGATCAATGGATACCTATCAAATGTCGACGAAATGAACTTGCAATATGCCAATTGGAAAAGAGCTATTGAACCGTTTGCTCACTATTTTCCTGTATATACATCTATGGGTAATCACGAAGCATTAAGTAGGGTTTTTAAAGGTGAAAATGAGACATATGGTACTTCAGTGGATAGATTTCCGTTTGATTCTGAATCGGGTGAAGTTGTTTTTGCGAATAATTTTGTGAACCCAAAAAATGGTCCAATTAGTGAAGATGGAGCAACATACGATCCTAATAAAAATAAAATTGATTTCCCTCCATATAGTGAAAATGTATTCTATTATACGCATGACAATGTAGCTGTGGTTGTAATGAATTCTAATTATTTATATGCACCTTCCACAAAACAAATTCCTTTGACAAGTGGAGGCTTGCATGCGTATATAATGGATCAACAATTTTCGTGGGTCGAGGAAACAATAGATAAATTAGAAAGCGACTCAACTATCGATCATATATTTATTACTGAACACACGCCATTTTTCCCTAATGGTGGTCATGTGAGTGATGATATGTGGTATAACGGTTCTAATGAATATAGATCATGGGTAGCCGGAAAAGCACTCGATAAAGGAATCATTGAAAGAAGAGATCAATTATTAGATTTATTCGTCAATAAAAGTAAAAAAGTAATTGCCATTCTCACTGGTGATGAACATAACTATGCCAGAACGGAAATTGGACCAGACACAAATATATATCCTGAAAATTACACACCTGAAAAAATTAAATTAAGCAGAACTATTTATCAGATTAACAATGGTGCAGCAGGTGCGCCTTATTATGCACAAGAACAAACACCTTGGTCAGATAAAGCTACAGGATTTACTACGCAGAATGCCTTGGTACTATTCCATGTCGAAGCAAAAAGCATAGAAGTAGAAGTTGTGAACCCTGATACCTTAGAAAAATTTGATGGCTACAAACTCAGATAAATCATTTAATACTATCATCTGGGTACTAAAAATTGGTGTTTTTGGCATTTTTTTAGGTCATGGAATATACGCAATTCAGGTTCATAAATCATGGGTTCCTTTTTTAGAAGTAATCGGGTTTTCAAATGATCTTGCCATTCAAATCATGCCTTACATAGGTGTGCTCGATATTTTAGTAGCCATTTCAGCACTAATCAAACCGCTTCGTCTTATTTTGATGTGGGCAGTATTTTGGGCATTTCTAACAGCATTAATGCGACCAATTGTTGGTGGCTCTATTTTAGATTTTATTGAAAGAGCTGGTAATTGGGCTACACCACTTGCCTTGCTATTGATGTTAAGATGGAAGGATAAATAAAATAATTAGATAGCTGATAATCAGCATCTATTAAATTGAATTCATATTAAATTAGTAAATTGCTATTCTAATATCGGTTCTTACTTCCATGAAAATAAAAGACACCATTGCTGAAGAGTTTAGTGAGTTTTCTAAAAATTACACTGATGACATGATCGGTTGTGTACCGTATTATCTTAAATTAATGTCGTGTTTTACAAAAGCATTACCTAAAGAATTCAAACCAACCCATATACTTGATTTAGGATGTGGTAATGGAAATGTTACTTCTCAAGTATTGCAATCTTTCACTGCGGCCAATTACACACTTTTAGATGCTTCTCAAGAAATGCTTCGTTTGTGTAAAAAACGGTTTAAAAACTATTCAGTAGAATATGTTGAATCATATTTTAATAATTTTGATTTTAAAGAAAAGAAATATGACCTAATTGTAGCAGGCTTTAGCTTACATCATTGTAATTCAAAAGAAAAAAAGAAGTTATTTCAAGAAATTCATAAATCTCTTAAAAAGGATGGTATTTTCTCCTATACCGATTTAATGATTAGTAAAGACAATTCTGAACATCCAACATTATTAAAAGAATGGAAAGTATTTGTTGATTCAAATTTCCCCAATGGTGAAAAATGGAATTGGTTACAAGAACATTATAATGAATTTGATAAACCTGATAATTTTAATGATCAAATTGAATGGTTAAAAAATACTGGATTTAACACTATCGAAATTACCATGAAAGAAGGTTATTGGACACATTTACAGGCTGTTAAAAGTTAGTATTTGTATTTCAATAGAATTAATATTTTAGTTATACTCAGATTTCGTCTTTGCGAGAAATTGTTTTTTCAATTTCGTGGCAATCTCTCTGGGGTTCTCACTTACTTTTCAAAGAAAACCATAGCACCTTTAAAAGTTTTTTGTTATGGTTCGTTTTAAGGATAAAGAGATCACCACGTCATTCGTACCTAATTCCTCGTGAAGACAGTTAATTTTTTTTGTTTGGTGTTTAAACTTCTGTAAAATTAAAAATCCATCCTTCCGATAAATCTTCCCATTTTGGATTCATTTGATTTACTAGGTCATTTTTCCTTTTCCTATTTCCCTTTTTAAGTTTCTTTTCTCTTAAAATAGCTTCATTAATATCGGTGAAAACCTCATAATAAACTAGTTTATCACAATTATACTTTTCAGTATATCCTTTATATGCTTTTGTTTTATGTTGATAAACTCTTTTTATCAAATCAGAAGTAACACCAATATATAGAACAGTGTTATTTTTATTAGTCATAAAGTATACTGCGCTTTGAAACATGATATTGGATTTAATAAATTCATTTCGTAACTTATTTTAGTAGTTAACTCAACACTTTCAATATTACCTTACTCTTCGCAACAGTCTCTTCCCATTCTTTTTGAGGGATACTGCCACTAGTAATACCACCACCAATATAAAGTGCTAATTGTTTAGACAACACTTGCATACATCTTAAATTTACAAATAAGTTCGAAGAATTGTCAATGTTTAATTCACCAAAAAAACCTGTATAAAATTCGCGATCATATCCTTCATTTTCTAATATAAATCTTTTGGCTTCATCTTTAGGCAGTCCACAAACTGCTGGTGTTGGATGTAATAGATTTATAAGTTTAAACAATGTGAACTCTCGTGATAATTTACCTGAAATTGTAGTACATAGATGAAGTAAACTACCAGCTTTTATTGTTTTGACATCCGATACTGTAACATCCTTATCTAACTTTTCAACTATATAATCGGTTACAAATTGTTGTTCTTGTATTTCCTTCTGTTGCCAAACTACATCTAAACTTCCTTGATAGGATTGTGTTCCGGCCAATGCCATCGTTTTAAATAAATTATCTTGAACTTTTAATAAAGTTTCAGGACTGGCACCCATCCAAAGTCCTACTTTAGGATGAAACCATACATACACCATTGCATTTGTATAGTTTAGCAATAACTTTTTAAAAATTTCTACAACATTAAAACTCGAACGATCTATGATTTCTTTTCTAGACAATACAACTTTTTCAACACCAGCTGTTTTTAAAAAATCAATCCCTTTTTGAACTAAATCGATATGTCTTCTCTCAGCATTGATTGCTTCTAATTCTAGTTGCTCACAAGTATTTTTAACATCAATATCAAAAAGTATAGTTGTATACATTGCAGACTCAGCTAAAGGAAATAATACAGCAGAATTTACATCATCAAAAGGTGCAAATAAAAAACCCGATTCAACATAATTTTTCGTGCGATATAAATCAGTGCTTTTTTGAAAAATTCCTTTTACAGTATTCGTTTCCGGATGTCGATATGCTACAAATGGTAATTCGGCGTTTAATGCCTCGGTGATTTTATCAAAAAAAGAGTTAGTTTCAATTTTCAAAATAAATATTTTTTTAATATAAAATTCAATAAAACTAATGACAAATTTTAATGATCACTAAATTTTGTCATTCCTGCGAAGGCAGGAATCTAGGCTTTTAATAAAATGAATTTCTACTCCTGAAGCCTCGGAACTGGAATCACAAAATAACAACCCAAATAAAAGAAAATTAATTCAATTTTTCTCTATTCAACCGTCTTTAAAATTTCATTTTTGATCAGTTTAAAATTTGACCAGATCAACTCATGTCCGCCATCATCAATAGTCACCATTTTAAATTTATTAGCACTCATTATTCCTTGTAAAACTTTTGAATTTTCATAAGGCACTATCCAATCTTTATTTCCTTGAATATTCACTATAGGTGATGAACTTATACTCCATTTAGTATCATACTTTGGCAAATCAGTTAAATGCGTATATTTTTCTTTTGCTGCTGCTATAAGAAGGCTCGGAATCAATGGTCTGGTTAGTTTCCATTTATAAAAATTAAGTGTCCAGAACATTGGCTCTAAATCAGCGCTTATAGAACTTGCCAATGATACTTTGTATTTATAGGGTTTGGGTGAGGCTAATATTATGGGACCACCATAGGAGTAGCCAATTAAAACTATTTTGTCGGGAGGAATATCTTTTATAACGTCGTGTAATATCTCAAGCTCAAAAGCAATAGAACCTTGAACATCACCAGCGTTATTAATGCCATATCCAATCCTGTCATAACCCAATATATTCGTTTTTGAGTTTAGTGTTGAATCTTTAAAATACCTGCTATAATCTAACATAGAACCTGGTGACCCATGCACAAAAACCAAGGTAGGTAAGGTCGAATCAATAGCTTCTTGCATTGCTAAAACTCTATATTTAAATTCGTTATATGAATTATAATAAATACGTGGTTGATGGTGTGTATTACTTAGTGTTTCGAGTACTTTTTCATCCGATTTCGGTTTTAAAAATATATGGATAGCTATAAAGAGTCCTATAAAAAGCACTCCTATAACAATTCCTATTATTTTTAAAATTTTCTTAAGTCTTCGCATCATTATCTTTCGACAACACAATAGTAGTTAACTTACAAAGAGAAATTAATCTGTCTTGTTCATCAACAATTTTAATTTCCCATAATTGTGTAGTCCTTCCTTTATGGATTGGTCTCGCTGTAGCAATTACGAGTCCTTCTCTGATACTTTTTAAATGGTTGGCTGAAATTTCAATTCCTCGTACCATCTGGGTGTCTTTATCTACTGATAGAAATGAAGCATAACTCCCAACTGTTTCCGCTAAGGCTACAGTCGCTCCACCATGTAAAACACCATCGGGTTGATGTACCCTAGAATTCACTGGCATTGTGGCAACAACCTTATCTTCTTCAGCTTCAATAAATTGTATATCAAGTGTTTCCATAAGGGTATTTGCTCCTACACTGTTTAATTTTTCTAACAGATCTTTTTTATCCATAATTATGTTACATTTAGGGTAAAAGTAGTAAAAACTTTAAAAACATCTTTTTACTATGTAGTTGTAATTACATAACTTTGCCGCAGATACTATGTATTATGATTTATAAGATTCGGCTGATATTAGATACTGAAGAAGATGTGATAAGAGATATCGCAGTGAGCAATGAAACTACCTTAGAAGATTTGCACAATGCCGTTACCAATGCTTTTGGTTTTGATGGGAATGAAATGGCTTCTTTTTACCTTACGGATGATAATTGGAATCAAGGTGAAGAGATTCCGTTATTTAATATGGATGAAGCTAATGATGCTATAGCAATGCAGAACTTTTTTATAAAAGATGTGCTCTCAGAAGATAAAAATAAGCTTATTTATGTGTATGACTTCTTCTCTATGTGGACATTCTTTCTCGAATTGATTACAGTTGCAGAAGATATAAATCAATTTGATTTACCAAGTCTATTACTTTCGGTAGGTAATGTACCTAGTGAAGCACCTATAAAAGAATTCAAAAGTGAGAGTACTGATGAGGATTCAGAAAACTACGATAACTTAGAAAATTTTGACGATTTTGACTTCGATAATTTTGATGGGTTGACAAATTAAATCTTCCCTAACTCTTACTACCTCTACTTTTTTCTATCTAGAGCATCTCGACTTCTCTCGATATAAACCTAATTGAAAAGCTAAGTACAAATTCGGGAAAAACTTCTGATTTGAGAAATTTTGTCATTCCTGCGCAGGCAGGAATCCAGATAATCTTTCAATAGATTCCTGCCTGCGCAGGAATGACAAGTTACTTGTAAGAGTTGATTTTCAATTACTTGACCATTTTAGTTATGGTGACCTCTTCATCTTTATAAATCTCCCTTATTAAATAATCACAAAAGCTATTGTGGTTTATATTTATATAAGTATGTGATAACATCTATGAGATTGCCACACTCAGGTATTCATTTCACTCATAATCGGTCTCCCAATAACATCTTTTTTTTGAACTTCTTGTTACAAATTGTATTTTTACTCGTCATATTATACAATAACCAAAAACAATCTTATTCTTGGAAACAATCTTATCTCTCAAAAAATTAGATAAAAAATACGGATCAGTTCACGCAGTAAATAATCTTTCTTTTGATATCCAAAAAGGAAATGTATACGGAATTTTAGGCCCGAACGGAAGTGGAAAATCTACCACTCTAGGAATCATTTTAAATGTAGTGAACAGAACTTCTGGTGATTTTAGTTGGTTTGATGGTGCTATTTCTACGCATGAAGCCTTAAAAAAAGTAGGTGCCATTATTGAACGCCCTAATTTTTATCCGTATATGACAGCCTATCAAAATTTGAAACTCATATGTAAGATTAAAGGTGTGGCCTATGATAAGATTGATGAGAAATTAAAGATTGTTAACTTATATGAACGTAAGAATAGTAAATTTAGAACTTTTTCATTAGGAATGAAACAACGTCTGGCAATTGCTTCTGCCCTATTGAATGATCCTGAAATCTTAATTTTAGACGAACCAACAAACGGATTAGATCCACAAGGAATACATGAAATTCGTAAGATCATCAAAGAAATAGCTGCGAACGGAACCACCATTTTATTGGCATCACATTTACTCGATGAAGTTGAAAAAGTATGTTCGCATGTAGTCGTGATTAGAGAGGGGATAAAACTTTATTCAGGTAGAGTAGATGAAATGACAGCCTCTAAAGGGTTTTTTGAACTCAATACTGAAAATCAAAAAGAAAAACTTAGTGAAATACTGAACAATCATTCAGCAATAAGTACTGTTAAAGAAGAACAAGGCAAACTAGTTGCGATGTTACAAGAAGAATTGTCAGCAACCGATTTGAATGCCTATCTATTTAAAAATGGTATTACGCTTTCACATTTGATAAAACGTATGCCAAGTTTGGAGCAGCAATTCTTGACCCTAACCAATAACAACTAATCATAAAATCAACTTATTGTATATGTTACGTCTTTTAAATATAGAATTTCATAAACTGAAACATAACAGAGCTAGTAAAATATTAATTATCATTTATTTTGCATTACTTTCATCAATAGCATTGATAGCAGCCATAAAATTTGATATAGGTCCTATACAGTTCCATTTAGCTGACATGGGAATCTTCAACTTCCCATATATTTGGCATTTTAATGCTTATGTAGCTGCAATTTTAAAATTCTTTTTGCTCCTAGTCATTGTATCGATGATGGCAAATGAATATAGTAATAAAACCTTAAAACAGAATCTAATTGATGGTCTTAGTAAAAAGGAATTTATTCTGTCAAAATTTTACACTGTAATCGTTTTTGCTGCGATTTCAACACTATTCGTATTTGTAGTATCAATTGTCTTAGGACTTGGATATTCCGACTATACTGAAGCCTCTATTATCTTTTCAGATTTAGAATATTTATTAGCATTCTTTTTCAAACTCGTTGCTTTTTTCTCTTTCGGGTTGTTTATGGGAATTTTAATCAAACGATCAGCATTCGCTGTCGGAGGTATTTTTATTTGGTTATTCGTTGAAAGTTTGTTTAAGGGCTTTTTATATTGGCAATTTAAAGATGCTGATGCTATGTCTGATAAAGTAGGACAATATATGCAATTCTTTCCAATGGAATCAATGGCGAATCTAGTTAAAGAACCCGGGTCAAGACTTAATGCGGTAAAGTCTTTGGCTAACCAAGTAGGAGAAGATCTTTCTAAAGATGTTGGTGTTCATTGGTATCAAATAGTTATTGTTTCTGTTTGGACGTTTATATTTATCTATTTGTCATATAGATTATTACAAAAGAGAGATTTGTAGTGTAACACCCCTATCTTTTATATAGTCTTCACGAGGAACGAAGCAAGAGTGACAGCCGTTGCTGTCCCGATAGCTATCGGGATTGTTTCAGTATGGTGATCTCATTATAATTAGCATCTACAACAATAAAAAAACTTGACCTGTAATTGATTGGTAAACAAAAACCACAAATAGATTACCACAGTCGCTAGAAAGGCTCCCTCGCAAATACCGTCTGTAAACTAAATAGGTTCTTGAATAATTTTAAAGTCTTCAAATAAGCCACCTTCCCTTTTTAGGGAAGGAGTTTATTACTGACTTTATATTTTATTTTTAACCAAATTTTTAAACCCATTAACTAAACTCCCCTCCTTTTTTTTAAGGAGGGGTGGGTTTTTGCCTTAGCAAAAAGACGGGGTGGTGTTATTATTTTTAAATCCACAAAAAAAGAAAACGTCTTCACGAGGAACGAAGTATGAGTGACAGCCTGTGCTGTCCCGATAGCTATCGGGATTGTTTCAGTATGGTGAACTCATTCTAATTTACACCTTTCACAATAAAGAATAATTCAGTCAATATTTGAATAGTTTATTAAAACCACAAAGAGATTGCCACAGTCGCTAGAAAGGCTCCCTCGCAAAGACGTCTGTAAACTAAATAGGTTCTCGAATAATTTTAAAGTCTTTGAACTAATAACATTCGTGGCTTCATGGCTATTTATTTCTCCTCAAATTACACTATTTTTGCAATACTAATCTGATTTTGTATAAAATGCAATTTAAACTAGAATCTGAATATAAACCCACCGGAGATCAACCTCAAGCTATTGATGAAATAGGTAGCAATATTATTGCCGGTGAAAAATACCAAACCTTATTAGGTGTAACAGGTTCAGGAAAAACATTCACCGTTGCCAATGTTGTCGAAAAAGTTCAACGACCAACTTTAATATTGGCACATAATAAAACCTTAGCGGCACAACTTTATTCTGAATTCAAACAATTTTTCCCTAAAAACGCTGTAGAGTATTTTGTTTCTTATTACGATTACTATCAGCCTGAAGCGTATATCCCAACAAGCGGATTGTATATAGAAAAAGACTTATCAATCAATGATGATATTGAACGCTTACGATTAAGCACTACTTCATCATTACTTTCCGGACGAAGAGATGTATTAGTAGTAGCTTCTGTTTCTTGCCTGTACGGAATTGGAAACCCCATAGAGTTTAAAAAGAATGTAATCACTATTGAAGTTGATCAAAAAATTGCAAGAACCAAATTCTTACATCAACTAGTGCAAAGTTTATATTCAAGAACAGAATATGAAATTAAAAGCGGAACTTTTAAAGTAAAAGGAGATACCATCACTATTTTTCCTTCTTATGGCGATTACGGCTATCGTATCCATTTTTTTGGTGATGAAATTGAAGAAATAGAAAGTTTCGATATTGTTAATAATAAGGTCATTGAAAAATATGAACAATTACATATCTATCCTGCGAATCTATTTGTAACCTCACCTGATGTATTACAAAATGCCATCCATCAAATTCAGGAAGATATGGTAAAACAAGTAGATTATTTTAAAGAAATAGGCAAACATTTAGAAGCAAAACGACTCAAAGAACGTACAGAATTTGATTTAGAAATGATTCGTGAATTAGGATATTGTAGTGGTATAGAAAATTATTCGCGTTACCTTGACGGAAGAGAAGCCGGTACACGACCGTTCTGTTTGTTAGATTATTTTCCGAACGATTTTTTAATGGTTATTGATGAAAGTCATGTGACCATTCCGCAAACTCATGCCATGTATGGAGGCGATCGTTCGCGTAAAGAAAACCTTGTTGAATATGGATTTAGACTTCCAGCTGCTATGGATAATCGTCCGTTGAAATTTGAAGAATTTGAAGCTTTACAACACCAAACACTGTTTGTAAGTGCTACACCGGCAGATTATGAATTACAAAAAACGGAAGGTGTTTTTGTAGAACAGGTAATCCGTCCAACGGGATTATTAGATCCTATTATTGAAGTACGTCCTAGTCTGAATCAGATTGATGACCTAATTGAAGAAATTCAAATTCGCGTAGAAAAAGATGAACGTGTCTTAGTAACTACTTTGACAAAACGTATGGCAGAAGAATTGACTAAATACTTAGGTAGAATTCAAATCCGATGTCGATATATTCATAGTGATGTTGATACCTTAGAGCGTGTAGAAATCATGCAAGACCTCCGTAAAGGATTATTTGATGTATTGATTGGTGTCAACCTCTTGCGTGAAGGATTAGATTTACCCGAAGTATCACTAGTGGCTATTTTAGATGCTGATAAAGAAGGCTTTTTACGCAGCCATCGTTCATTGACACAAACTATAGGGAGAGCAGCTCGAAATATCAACGGAAAAGCGATTATGTATGCTGATAAAATTACTCGAAGTATGCAGCTGACTATAGACGAAACTAACAGAAGACGTGAAAAACAAATTGAATATAATACCGAACATCAAATAACTCCTACACAAATTCAAAAAAGTATTGACAGTAGTTTGACCAAAAATAATATCTCATCGTTTCATTATGATGCAGCGGCTAATCTAGCTGCGGAGCAGGACTTAGAATACTTACCAAAACCCGAAATTGAAAAACGCATTCGTGATAACCAAAAACTAATGGAACAAGCAGCTAAAGCATTAGATTTTATTGCAGCGGCTCAATTACGAGATCAGATCAAAGTACTCAAAGAGCAGCTTTAAATATCATTTTTAAAATGGACTCAATACTAAAAAACAAACAATATTATAAATTTAGTATGTATGGGTTTCTTAAAAACCTTCGTTTTTTTGATGCTTTCTTTTTATTGTTTCTGATCGAAAAAGGGTTGCCTTATACACAAATAGGAATTCTATATGCAGTTCGTGAAATAGTGATCAATGTATTTGAAATTCCATCAGGAATTATTGCGGATACCTATGGAAGAAAAAACGCATTGATTGGTTCTTTTATTTCCTACATAATTTCGTTCATTGTTTTTTATTTCTCAGATAATTTTTGGTTGTTTATGCTAGCTTTTATTCTATATGGTATTGGCGATGCTTTTCGTACCGGTACTCATAAAGGCATGATCATGGATTATTTGAGGCTAAATCAATGGGAGAACCACAAAATTAATTATTATGGCCATACACGCTCATGGTCTCAAAAAGGTTCAGCAATATCATCACTCATAGCGGGGTTTATCGTTTTTTATAGCGGTAGTTATCACTACATTTTTATCTATTCTATTTTTCCTTATTTGTTAAACCTTCTGTTGATACTCTCCTATCCTAAAGAACTGAATCACTCTTCTACAACTATAATCCCTAAGAGTAAAATTAGAATAAAATCAACGTTTTCTTCCTTTTTTGAAATTGTCAAGCAACCTAACGTTTTAAAAATCATGAATACTTCGGCTATTCATACCGCATACTTAAAAGCCGTCAAAGATTATATACAACCCTTACTAGTGAATATCGCACTTATTATGCCTGTACTTGTAAATGTTGATATAGAAAAGAAAAACGGAATCATAATCGGTGTCATCTATTTTATTATATATCTTTTGACATCTCGAGCTTCTAGATTGGCATCAAAAGTAGAAGCCAAAAGCAATCGGAATATTTCATATACTACCTTACTTTTAGGGCTCCTTTTCGGAATACTTTGTGGTATTTTTTACAACTATGATCTATGGATATTAGCAATGATCGCTTTTGTAGGGATATACATTGTCGAAAATATCAGAAAACCGATCTTAACCGGTTTTATTGCTGATAATGTACCCAATGAAATATTAACATCGGTTATATCAGCTCAGTCCTTATTGAGAACCATTTTAACAGCAATATTTGCATTTACTTTTGGCATTATTGCGGATAGTTATGGTATAGGAATCTCCTTTTTGATACTTTCAGGTATACTTATACTTTCGACTATATTGATAAATCTCTATAAGAAACCATCCGTAGAAAAGAATTAAAAAATCAAATCTAGAAAGGCTTAATCTCCGTTTTTAATTAAAAGTGTTGGGATAACATTATCCATACCGTTATTTTGAACAAACACAACTGCTTTTAATCCAACAATTATCGTATCAATGGTATTGGCTGAAGTGGCTACATTTTCCATATGATGAGCCAAGCCTAAAAAGACCAAATCGGCTTCTGTACTTTTTTGATGTAAAATGGATATGAAATCACGTTCTTCCTGTAAAATAAGTTCAACATTTGCGCTAATTCTTGAGTCGATTATTGATCGATTAATTTGAGCTTCATATTGTCTCTTTTCTTCTTCTGTTTTAACGATTGAAAAAATATGAACAGACGTTTTTTGCCAATCTCTATTTAGTCGAATTAAATAAGATAATAATAACATCAAATCACCATTCTTTTCTCGACCACCCCACCAAATATGAATTTTTTTATCTTTCTGTTCACTAAAAGCCTGATTGAAATGTAACAATAGAATGTTTTTGTTTAGCTTGGCTATTTCCTGGATGGTTTCGAGTTCTTCGCATTTTCCTTTTTGATCTTTCGACCATCCAAAAACAATAGTATTTGTTTTCAATCCCGATATACCATGTGAAGCTGCAACTGTATACATTCCTCTTTTAAAATCATTGACAATATTCACCTCTGTAAATGCCTCCAAACCTTCTTCTTTTAATTCCTTTTGCATTGAGAAGGCCATTTCTTTAATCCTACTCAAATTTTCATGATCATCTGGTTTTATCAACTTTGAAATGGTCAATACTCCACTATTCTGCCCTAAAAGAGCAACAAATTTTACAATTTGCAAACGCGATTTAATATCATCTATAAATAAGATCATAAAAGGTCGCCAATTACGAACATGAATTCTTCTTGCATTTAATTTCAACAAAGCATATCTACTTAAAGTCATCCAAATACCTGCAGCCGAATCTCCCCATTTTTGCTCTAGTTTTCTGGAATACAGATAAAATAGGATCACGGCTTCGATACCAAAAGCAACGACAAAAGCAAAAGGATTGATCAATATCATAACCACAATTGCACCAATAGCACCAATTACCGAAACATACCATGGTACATTTATTTTTGGTCTATACGAAGGTGATTTGATCAATTTCTCTATCGCCGCACTTATATTTACGGCTACATATAAGGTTAAAAATAACACCGAAACGTATTGCGCTATGGTATTTAATCCGCCTAAAAATACTGCCAAAAATGCAATAATACCACTGATCCATGTAGCAATTGTTGGTTGTCCTGATTTTGATACTCTTGAAAGGAATTTAGGTGCTAACCCATCAATTGATAAGGCTTGTAAAATTCTTGGTCCTCCTAAAATGCTACCAAAAGCAGATGATAAAATGGCTCCCCATACTGCAGGATAAATAATAAAAGGTCCGAAAACAGCCAATCGTGTCCAAGTGGTTACACCTGCATTCGGATCTGCCAATTCTTCTAATGTTAATGCCGCTGTAATTGATAGTAGTATCGGAATTATTAAATAAATAACAGCACCACTCACTACAGCTCCAATGGTACCAACGGGAATTGATTTTTGAGGATCTTTTAAATCACCACTCATTCCTACTCCGGCTGTAAATCCGGTAACAGCAGGAAAAAATACTGCAAAAACATACCAAAATCCTTCGGGTGCAGTTGTATAAGTAGCTTCGGTTATAGGTGCTTGAACTCCTTTTAAAAAAACGCCAATGATTAATGCAACAATCGATAAGGCCACTATAATTAAAATCGGAACTTGAGATTTTAACGCTAATGATGCACTTTTACCTGAAAGTATCGTGACTAGAATAATAATCCCTGCAGCAAATAATTGTATGGCATATGTAGGCAAAACACCCCAGATTTCAGGCCAAAGTATTAAAATGGCTTCTGCTAAACCTAAACTATAAAAAGTAACACTTAACGTACGACATAAATACAACGGAATTCCGATGGCGCCTCCAGGTTCTAATCCTAAACTTCTAGAAACCATATAGTATTCTCCACCGATACCAACTTTTATATTGGTAGATATTGCAGAGGCACTTAAGCCTGTAATAAACGTAATTGAACTTGCCAGAATAACAATAAATATGGTTTTATAAAGCCCGACATTACCTACAACCCAACCAAAACGCAAGTACATAATCAATCCTAAAATTGTTAAGATACTAGGTACATAAACCCCTAAAAAAGTTCCGAATTTTTTATGTTGAGTTGTTGATTGTGTTGGCATATTCAAACCAGAATTAATTGACTTTAAAAATAACGTTTTTTTATATTTATTTTTTTGGATGCTGGGTTTTTCTTAAAACGAAACTAAAAATACTCGATTTTAATTGATCTTACAACCTAATCAAAGTAAATTATCTTCTATATATAATATCTCCTGTAAGATCAGTTGACCTTACAGGAGATATCTATTTTTTCTAGATCAGGCTTATTAATTTTTCCTTAACCTCCTTTTTATTATAAAAAACAATCCTAAACCAATTAGTATCAAAGGCCAGATATATATAATACCTAATACGATACTTTCAATCAATTGCCATCCAAAAGAAAAACCTTCCTTCATTTTAGAGAAAAAAGTTCTGGTATAACTTTCAGGAGTTTCTTTATAATCTACAGTTTCATACAGGTCTACTTGTATCGTACTAAACGAAACTTTATTAGTTAAATAATGCAAACGTCCTTGTGCAGCTTCTATCTCTTCTTGAATAACACGTAATTTTTCTTCAGTTGCTAAAATATCTTTTACGGTTTTCGCACGTTGACGTAAAATGGTTTCATATCGTTGCTTTACTTCTAATTTAGTTTTTAATCTTGATTTCAAATCAATATACTCTTCCGATACATCTTGCGTTGTTATGTTTTCATAATCAACAAATTCGGCTACTTGTACCAGAGAATCCATCAATACATCAAAATGTTGTGCAGGTACTTTAATAGTAAATCTATTTTCTATTTGATATACCGTATTTTGGAAACGTTGGTCAGATATATAACCATTAAACTGTTGTAGTATTTTATTAATTTGATCTGTAGTTATTTTGACATGAGTTACTTTATATCTGACATTAGCCGATTTAATAATTTTCAACTCTTGAGGTATTTCTTTTTTGTCCGTAGTAGTTTCTACTAAAGAAGTTTTAGAATCTTCAACAGCCTCATACATATCTGAAACTTCAACAGCTTCAATGGGTACCTCTTCTGTATAATTTTTTGAATTACAGGATAGCAATACACCTACTAAAAATAATACTGTTACAACTTTAACTGTCATATTTGATTTGATTGTTCTCATAATTTTCTATTTTTAAGAATTAATTTTAAGCAAACTTATAGAGGTATTACAAGGATCCTTTGAAAAACACTTGTAAACGATTTGTAAATCATTTTACAAAATACAAATCACTGATTTTTAATACTATATATCGATTTGAATACTGAAGATATCCATTATTTTAACCTTTTAAAACAAGCTATATCGCGCACTTTTTTAGCAGATAACAGTGCTTCCACATCTATTAAGGATTGGAAAGGAGAAGATATTATAGCATTTCAGGAAGATCTATTCAGTAAAGTAAAGGCAACAATTAGCGAAAAGTGGTTTTATACCTATATAAAAAATGAGCCACAAAAATTACCCAGAATAGACATGTTAAACATGCTTAGTAAGTATGTTGGTTTTGATAATTGGACAGCTTTTAAAAATGCACATCATAAATCGTTTTCATCTTTTAAGAAATCAACCAAAAGAAAAAATTATGTTTGGCTCTTCCTTTTAATTCCAATTGTTGCAATACTGACATATGCAATAAATACAAAAAATGAATTCGAATTTTGTTTTATTGATGAAGATAAAAACGAAGCGTTACATACTATATTAGATATAAAAATACTCCAAGAGTACGAATCGCCTATCTATATAAAAACGGACAGTTCTGGCTGTTTTACCTATAGAACAAGAGAGAAGATATTAAAATTTGTGGTACAATCGCCTTATTACAAAACTGACACCATTAAACGATCTATTGATGCGCATAGCAATAGCACAATTAAATTACGAACAGATGATTATGCATTGATGTTAGATTATTATTCAAATGGCAATGTAAAAGATTTGAAAAAACGAAAGCAGCAGTTAAAAAAATTGATTGCAGATGATGCTCAAATTTATCAAGTATTTACAAATAATATCGGTGTTGAAATCTATTCTAAAGATGAATTTATCAGTAAATTAACCATCCCTACCAGTAGTTTGAAAAATATTAAAATACTCGACAAGGCTACTAAAAATGAAAGAATTGTAAAACTAAAATTTATGGTACAATGAGAAAGTTATTATATATATTCATTGCACTATTCATTATTTCATGTGCTAAAAAACAAAAAGAAGCACCTATAGAAGCTACAGAATCTATGGAAATAGATAAGACCGAAACTGTAATTGAAACTGCTGCTATAGAAGATAAAAAAGAAGCATTTAGTTATCAGAATTTAACTGAACAAAAACTACAAGATTATTATGACCTATTGGTATTACAACAACAACATCCAGCATTTATAGAAGATATTAAGACGCAACTACAAAAACTCTCAAAAGATGTAATAACAATTCCTGATGCTACAGAAAAGGTCACCATTAAAAATGTACAGCAAATAGGTGAATCTCAACAGGTCTCTGATTCTGTTCAAAAAATAAGATTGTCCTTTGACGTTGTTACTGAAAATTCTAAAAAAAGAGACTCTATCACTGCATTAGTCAGTACTAAAAAGCTTTATTTAGACCAAAAGGAAATAATCTCAACTAAAGTTGTATTCGAAAAACAATAAATATCAATTAATGAAAACAGTGGCGACTTTATATGAAGATCAGTAATATGAATTAGATGAACTAATATAAAAATATAAACCTAAATAGTTGATATAACCATGAATGCTAAAAGTGTAATTATATATTCTTCGGTAGATGGACAAACACTAAAAATTTGTAATAAACTGATAGAAGTATTTAAAGATCTTAACCAGCGTGTTGAGTTATTTTCAATTGATGATTTCAACGGAAATATCAACAACTATGACAAGATCATTATCGGTGCCAGCATACGATATGGCGTTCACAATAAATCAATTATTGATTTTATCAATACCCATAAAAAGGTACTTGACACTAAAAAAACCGTTTTCTTTTCTGTAAATCTGGTTGCCAGAAAACCGGAAAAAAATAAACCGGAAACCAATCCATATGTGATTAAGTTTTTTAAAACAATAGATTGGAAACCAACTATTATAGAAGTATTTGCAGGAAAGCTAGATTATAAAAAATATCCTTTCTTTGATAGAATTATGATTCAGTTTATTATGTGGATGACCAAAGGCCCTATAGATTCCAAGTCTAAAATTGAATATACCAATTGGAATAAGGTTTCGAAATTTGGAAAACAACTATCCAACATGTAAAATTTGTCGAGAAAACGAATGACCTCATTGATTTAAAATTTCAACTCCCCTCATTTTAATGAAGGTTTGATTCGAATAACTATTCCGACAACAGCAACGAGTTATCTATATAAATCGTAGTCTACCTAACCTTCATTTAATCCTTTTTAGCAGGCCTTGGTAATACTTCTTCAGGAAATGGAAATAATATCGTCGAATTCTTTTCTGATGCAATATTTGCCAATGTTTGATACAAGCGTAATTTAATTGCTGAAGGTGATTGATCTATCAATTTACCGGCTTCCAATAATTTACCTGCCGCTTGTTCTTCGGCCAACGCCAAAATAATTCTCGCTCTTCTAGAACGTTCAGCTTCTGCCTGATTTGCCATCATCCGTCTCATATTTTCTGGTAATTGAATATCTTTAATTTTTACATCTATGATTACAATTCCCCATTCATGAGTTTCTTGTTCAACAATAGCCTTGATATTTTTACCCATTTCTTCACGTTTCGATAAAATGGTATCCAATTCTACTTTACCACAAACATCTCTTAAGGCTGCCTGCGCCAGTTGCGTAATGGCAAATTTATATTCCTCTACCTCTAACACGGCCTTTTCGGGACTTTCAATTTTAAAAAACACAACCCCATCAATACTACAAGGTACATTGTCTTCAGTCATCACTTCTTGAGAGATAACATTGATGGTTATTACACGAATATCTACAACTTGAATAGTTTCTACAATGGGTATGACCCATCTAAAACCCGGTTTCAATGTTTTGATATATTTTCCAAATCTAAATTTTAAAGCTCTTTTGTATTCAAAAATAATACGGATTCCGCTAAGCAAAAACAGTGCGAAAATGGTACTGAGTAATAATTGAGGAGTCATAACTGATCTTGTTACATTATTTTAAATTAGTGATCTTAAAAAGATCTCGAAGAATGTCTAAAAGGTGGAATTCGAATAAAGAATGTCATGTCTTTTAGCCTTAGGTAGTTAACTCAAAAAAGAATACTGAAAACTTCTTTTGTTGGTTATCGAATTTCCTTTTAAAGTTACAAAAATTAAACCGGATTGCAAAATAGACTGAGTGGTTTCACCGTCAATGCTCCCTATAATTATCGGGATTGAAAGACGGGGTGGTTACTCTATCAATTCTCAACTACTTCTATAAACAAAAAAACCTTACTCATCACCCTTAAAACCATAATTACTATTACGGTAAAACCTCAAAAAATACGCAGAAAAACCACAACAAATTCCATCTTTAATTAGTTACATTTGGTTTTATAGAAAGCATAATTGAGTTATAGCCAAAGAGGTTTCTAAAGTCTGAAATGGAAAAACCTCCTTTTATACAAATTGATTCTGAAATACTTACAAGTTTAAATTAATAAAACAACCCTCTGTAATTTTAGAATGATAGAATGTTTTACAATAGATATATAGTTACTAGTACTATATACCTATGCTGGTAGCCATTAGAACCAAGTAAACAGAGTAAATTCAAGACCATCCGATTTACGGAATTTAAGAAAAAAGAAATTAATCTCTCGAAAAGTGAAAAATGAAAGCCAAAAGGTCGAAAAATTAACCGCTCCAGACCTCAAAAGAGCATTAAATATCAATATTATGAAAAATTTATTTTTAACATTAGCATTTGTTTTCGCAACTTCGATTAGTTTTGCTGGTAATAATTCAAATGAAATTGCTTCTCAAGCAGACATGACAGTAGGCTGTTTTAATTTTACATTATCTTGCGGCGTTGGAGGTACTGCCTGTGGTGACGATACTGCAGAATTAATTGATCTAATTATGTTTGTAGACGACATAATTTGTTAAATTATATGAAGAATGATGCCTTATAAAAGACATCATTCTTCCTTTTATTAATTTTATAATTCTTTAAAAAATGAAAAAAATCATATATACTCTGATATTCTTAATTTCAATACTAAAAGTATATTCTCAAAACACTACCGATATAGACAACTTAAAATACAAATGTAAATACATTATAACTTATCAAGCAGACTCAACAAATATTAACAGTATTGAATCAGAGGAAATGCTTCTATTAATTGGTGAAAGATCTTCTAAATTTTTAAGTTTAAGTTCTTTTTTAAGAGATTCTATTTCAAATAATATTGACAGGGAAAATACAAATTCTATAAATTTAATGACCTTGTTTCAATCTGTTCCAAAAACTAAATTTAAAGATAAAATTTTCAAAAACTATCCTAAAGACAAAATTACTATTACTGAACAAGTTTTAAAAGATTATTTTATATACGAAGAGCCTCTAAATCTTTTTAAATGGAATATTAAAAATGATAGTAAAATTATTTCAGGTTATAATTGTCAAAAGGCAACAATAAATTACGCAGGTAGAGATTATATTGCCTGGTTTACGAATGAAATACCTCTCTCTGATGGCCCTTATAAATTTAATGGTCTTCCTGGTTTAATAATTAAAATTAACGATACTAATAATCACTATGAATATAAATTAGTTAGTCTTAAGGAACAAAAAACGAATAACAAAATAGCGATTAATAAAAAGGATTATATTAAAACTACAAAAAAAGAATTCTATATATTAAAAAAAGAGTTTTATAAAAATATTTTTAAAAAATTAGAACAAAGCGGTATAAGTATTAATTTCGAAAATTCTTCTCAAAAAAATGACGTTTTGAATAAATATAGAAAACGGAATAACCCAATAGAATTAGAGAATAAATAACACATGAATTATAGTTTTTTTCTCGTTTTTTTGTTGTTTTCTTCTATTTGTTTTTCTCAAGCAACAATAAGTGGGAAAATAGTCCGTGGAGAGAACACTCCTCTTCAAGGCTCAAGTATAACTGTAACCAAAATTAAAGGGAACATTATATTATCGTATGCAATTTCTGATACTAATGGAGTCTATTCTTTAAATATTGACTCTCAATCAGATTCTTTGCAAATTAATGTTTCCTACATTGGTTATACTAACCAATCAAAAATTATTATAAATAAAAATCAAGAATTAAATTTTAAGCTTTTAGAATCCTCTGAAAAACTAAAAGAAGTAATCATAAAAAGTGCTCCGATAACAAAAAAAGGCGATACCATTAATTATACTGTTAGTGCTTTTAAAGACCAAAAAGATAGAGTAATGGCAGATGTTTTAGCAAAAATGCCAGGAATTGAAGTATTGATTGATGGTAAAATATTATACCAAGGCAAACCCATACAAAAATATTATATTGAAGGCTTAGACTTGTTAGAAGGCAAATATAATCTTGTAAATAACAATTTACCTGCAAGCTCTGTTTCAAAAGTACAAATATTAGAAAATCATCAACCTATAAAATTATTGGATAGTTTGGTGTTTTCAGACAAAGCATCATTAAATATTAAATTAAAAAAGAATATTACCATTACAGGTAATTCAAAATTAGGAGCAGGTTTCTCTCCTTTTTTATGGAATGTAAATATTACACCTATGTTGTTCTCTAAAAAACAACAAATGATAACTTCGTATCAAACTAATAACATAGGTAATGATATTTCTAACGAAATAAAAACATTAACTATTGAAGATTTATTAGATCAATTTGAGTATAATAATGAAAAACAAGATTGGGTAACCATTCAAGAATTATCGTCACCTCAATTTTCAAAAAAACGTTGGTTAGACAATAATGCACATTTGTTTACAACAAATTATTTAGCTCAATTAAAAAAGAATTTAGACCTTAAAGTAAATGTGTCTTATCTTAATGATTTTCAACTACAAAATGGGAATACACAAACTTCATTTATCACACCAACCGATATTATAGAAATTTCAGAAAACACAAATAATAGATTGTTTCTTAATTCACTTAAAAGCAAATTTATTATAACTAAAAACACCAACAAGACCTATTTTAAAAATTCTTTCGAAACAAATAACTATTGGGATTCACAAAGAGGATCAATAATTTTAAATAATAAAGAAATAAATCAAAAAACGAAAATTCCTTTTAGTTCATTTAGCAATAAATTAAAACTAATAAAACCTTTTGGTAAAAAATTAATTACCATAAAATCTATTCTAACCTATTCAAAATCACCTCAAAACTTAAATGTCACTCCAAGTCAATTTGAAGAATTATTAAATAACGGCAATCCGTTTGATGCCTTAAACCAAAAAGTAGAACATTCTAATTTTTACACCAATAATTCATTTAGTTTTATAAAAAGTTTTAAAAATTTCACGTTTGTTCCTAAAATTGGTTTTACTGTTCAAAATCAAAAATTAAATAGTGATATCACTATTTTTGAAAACAATATTGAGAATATACTTTCAGATGAATTTCAAAATAATTTAACATATAATAAATCCTCTTTTTACAGTAATTTAAACACACAATACCGTCATGGGAAATGGAAATTAGAATTAGAAACACCATTAAAAATTCAAGCATTTAAAAGAACAGATAATGATTTAAACAAAAATCAAAACTTAAACAACTTAGTTTTTGAACCAAGATTGACCATAAAAAATGACTTAAATGCTTTTTGGAAAGCGACGTTTTCTGCACGTATTAATAATAGTTTTGGAGATGTGAATCAATTATATTATAGTTATATTATAAATAACTACAGAAATATTCAAAAATATGAAATTCCTATTTTAGAAAGTTTAAGAGGCAGTGTTACATTAGGAATTTTGTATAGAAACCCAATAAAATCATTATTCATTAATGGTTTTTATTCTTATAGTAACTCAACTCAAAATTTGCTTTTAGGTAATAACATTAATAATGATGGTACTTCTTCTTTGGGTTTCTTTGAACAAGATAATAATAGTAATACACATACTATCAATATGAGAGGTAGTAAATATTATACTCAATTAAAAACAACGCTTACACTAACGACAAATGTATCATTAGATAATAAAGAGCAATTGTTAAATAATAGCTTAACAGATATTACCACAAAAAGCATTCAATTAAAAGGAAAATTAGATACAGAAATAACTGATTGGATGAGTCTTGAATATAAAAATAACGTTTTAATAACTAATACTCAATTCAAAAACCAATCATTTAATACTATTGTTAACCAAGAACATTTATTAAATTTTAATTTTTATCCAACCTCAAATCAATACTTAGGTTTTAATGCTGAGTATTATAAAAATAATTTCTCATCTGAAAACCAAGAAAATTATTTTTTAAACTTAAAGTATAGGTATACTTTTAAAGAAAGTAAAATAGATTTAGAATTAAATTGGAATAATATTTTGAATGAAAAAGAATTTACAACAGTATTTAATACTACTTTTTCATATACGCAAAGCACGTACGTATTAAGACAAAGGCAACTATTAATGAGTATGAAATTTAACTTTTGAATATATACAACAACTACCAACAAAGTATAAGGTTAATAGTAATATTCGGCCACTATAAAAAAGGAATACTTTTACAGGATTATATGCTGTTTTAGATAATTTTACAACCCTACACAACAAATTATTATTTCAGTCAATGTTGGTATATTTTCCAAACCAACAAACAAAACAATCCGTCATTACAACTCTGAACTTAATAGTAACAAACTCTCCTTCTCTAACGCTATAACTCCCCTCCTTTTTTTAAGGAGGGGGTGGATTTCTTTCAATACTCACCAACCGTATAAATATGATCCATACCAATCTTTGATATTCTCTATTAAGAATTGTTTATGTAATAAAGAGATCACCACGTCACTCGTACCTCGTTCCTCGTGAAGACATTTTATAAATTTTAGTTTGGTGT
>Ga0209633_10000353_pt1 | contig 54742 bp, 46 predicted proteins | sample Cruoilmetagenom1_FD_187290 | JGI IMG/M metagenome (GOLD analysis project Ga0209633, IMG submission 187290) | Oil polluted marine microbial communities from Coal Oil Point, Santa Barbara, California, USA - Sample 1 (SPAdes) (version 2) | ecosystem: Environmental > Aquatic > Marine > Oil seeps ... | reverse complement strand
CCACGCTCGGCTCGGAACGGGTTGCGAAAACCATTGCGGATGCGCTGCAAGCCGACATGAAGACCACATTAGCTGGCGGCCAGGGCGAAGCGGCGGGGGCCGCCCCATGAGCGCGCCAGCGAAGAAAAAAGCTGCCCCTTCAGGCGCCCCGAAAGCGGGCGATCACGTCTTTCTGGTGGACGGCTCGTCGTACATTTTCCGCGCCTATCACGCCCTGCCGCCGCTCACGCGGCAAACCGATGGCTTGCCAGTTGGCGCGGTGGCGGGCTTCTGCAACATGCTCTGGAAGCTGCTGCAGGAGGGCGATCCGAGCCTGGAGGGCGTGTTTCCGACCCATATCGCGGTGATTTTCGATTACTCCTCGAAGTCTTTCCGCAACGAGATTTACCAGGACTACAAGGCGAATCGCCCCGAACCGCCCGAGGATCTGCGGCCCCAATTCGGCCTGATCCGTGAGGCGGTCAGGGCTTTCAACGTCGCCAGTATCGAACAAGAGGGCTTCGAGGCAGACGATCTGATCGCCACTTACGCCGCCCAGGCGCGTGAATCGGGCGCCGATGTCACCATTGTGGGTTCGGACAAGGACCTGATGCAGCTGATCGGCGACGGCGTCGCCATGGTCGACACCCTCAACATGAAGCAGCGCGGCGTCGCCAAGCGGATCGAGCGCGAGCAGGTTCTGGAAAAATTCGGCGTACCGCCCGACAAGGTAATCGAGGTGCAGGCGCTGGCCGGCGATTCCACCGACAATATTCCGGGTGTGCCCGGCATCGGCATCAAGACCGCCGCCCAGCTGATCGACGAATATGGGAATCTCGAAGGCCTGCTCGACCATGCGGACGAGATCAAACAGAACAAGCGCCGCGAAAACTTGATCGAATTTGCCGACTTGGCGCGCGTCTCAAAGCAGCTTGTCACCCTTGACCAGGGGGTGCCGGTGGAGGTTGCGCTTGGCGCGCTCGGCATCGAGGCTGTCGACGGGCCGAAGGCGGTCGCTTACCTCAAGGCGCTCGGATTCAACACGCTCACCAAGCGCGTCGCGGACAAGTTTGGTGTCGACATCGAGGCGATCGAGCCCGCGGAACTAACAATAACCGGCTGGGAGCCCCCTACAACCCAGGCCGAATTGCTAGCAAGCGCGGTGGAGGGCGAGGCAGCGACGCCCGCGATGGGCGCGGCTGAAGCCGCTGTGGCCGTTAAGGCGATACCCATAGACCGCAACGCCTATGAGGCCGTCACGACGCTTGAGGCACTTGAGCACTGGCTCGCCGCTTCCCGCGACCAGGGCTACGTCGCCTTCGATTGCGAGACCAACTCGCTCGACGCCATGCAGGCCGATTTGGTGGGCGTCTCACTGGGATTGGCACCCGGCAAGGCGTGTTACGTGCCGCTCGGCCATGGCCATGGCGATGGTCTCGACCTGGAAGGGGCGGGGGACATCGAGCAGATTCCGATGCGTGAGGCGCTGGACGCGCTGAAGCCCGTGCTTGAGGACCCGGCCGTGCTGAAGGTGGGGCAGAACCTGAAATACGACATTCTGGTGCTCGCCAATCACGGCATTGATCTCGCGCCAATCGACGACACCATGCTGTTGTCCTATGCCCTCGATGCCGGTCGCGGCGGCCACGGCATGGATGAGCTGGCCAAACGCCATCTCGGCCACACCTGCATCTCCTTCAAGGAAGTGGCGGGCACCGGCAAGTCCCAAGTCACCTTCGACGAGGTGCCCCTGGACAAGGCCACCGAATACGCTGCCGAGGACGCCGACGTCACTCTGCGGCTTTGGCAGCTGCTGAAGCCGCGCTTGGCGGGCGAAGGGCTCACCACCGTTTATGAGACCCTGGAGCGCCCACTGGTGCCGGTGCTCACCGAGATGGAGCGCGCCGGCATAAAGGTTGAACGCCAAATACTCTCGCGGCTTTCGGGCCAATTCGCGCAAGCGCTCGGCGGGCTCGAATCGGAGGTTCACAAGCTGGCGGGCGAAGATTTCAATGTGGGCTCGCCCCGCCAGCTCGGTGAGATACTGTTCGAGAAGATGAGCCTGGAGGGCGGCAAAAAGACCAAGACGGGCGCCTGGGCAACCGACCATCAGGTGCTGGAGGACCTCGCGGCCCAAGGCCACGACCTGCCGGCCAAGGTGCTGGAGTGGCGTCAGCTCTCCAAGCTGAAGAGCACCTATACGGACGCGCTGCCCGAATTCATCAACCCCAGCACCGGGCGGATCCACACCTCGTTTGCGATGGCTGCCAGCTCAACAGGGCGTCTCGCTTCCACCGATCCTAATCTGCAGAACATCCCCGTGCGTACACCCGAGGGCCGCGAGATCCGCACGGCCTTTATTGCGGATAAGGGCAACCAACTGGTCTCGGCGGATTACAGCCAGATCGAGCTACGGGTGCTGGCGGACATGGCCGATATCGCGGCGCTGAAACAGGCGTTTGCCGACGGCCTCGACATCCACGCCATGACGGCGTCCGAAATGTTCGGGGTGCCGATCGAGGGCATGGACCCGATGGTCCGCCGCCGCGCCAAGGCGATCAATTTCGGCATCATCTACGGGATTTCGGCCTTCGGGCTCGCCAACCAGCTCGGCATTGGGCGCTCCGAGGCCGCCGACTACATCAAGAGCTACTTCGAGCGTTTCCCTGGCATCCGCGACTATATGGAGTGGGCCAAGACCGAGGCCCGCAACAAGGGCTATGTGAGCACACTGTTCGGCCGGCGCATTCATTATCCCGAAATCAATACAAAGAACCCGCAGCACCGGGCGTTTCTGGAGCGCGCTGCCATCAACGCGCCGCTGCAAGGCACGGCCGCCGACATCATCCGCCGGGCCATGATCCGGATGCCCGCCGCCCTCGCCGAAGCCAAGCTCAAGGCGCGCATGCTGCTCCAAGTGCACGACGAACTGATTTTCGAAGTGCCCAAGAGCGAAGTGAAGAAGACCATGGCCACGGCAATCTCCGTCATGGAAAAAGCGCCTGAACCGGTGCTTCAGCTCGCGGTACCCTTGAAGGTCGACGCCAAGGCGGCGGATAATTGGGAAGCGGCGCATTAAATCGCGTCGCCCTACCAGTGAAGCCGACGGTTTCTCTGATCCAAGCTGAAGGAATGACCTCGGAACGGACGCTTCAAGCCTTTTCCAGCTCGGCTTCCTCGGAAGCGGGATCCGACTCCATCTCATCGGCCATCAGACGCGCAACCAGCGGCTTCATGGTGAGCCCCTGCACGATGATCGAGAACACGACCACCGCATAAGTCGCCGCCAGGATCGGCGCCTTGTATTCGGAGGGCGGGAGCGAGAGCGCAAGCGCGACCGAAATGCCGCCGCGCAGTCCGCCCCAGGTCAGAATCCGGATCGCGCCGGTGGTGAAGCGTTCGCGGACCGCTAGCAGCCCGATTGGCACCGAGACGGCGACCGCGCGGGCAGCAAGCACGATAGGGATCGCCGCCAGCATCAGCCAAAAATTGTCGAGACCCGGGAGGATTATCAGGACCTCGAGGCCGATCAGCAGGAACAGAACCGAATTCAAGATCTCATCCGTGAGCTCCCAGAACTGGAAGAGATGGGTGCGGGTCCGCTCGCTCATGGCGAGGCTCGCGCCTTGATTGCCGATCAGAATGCCAGCAACCACCACCGCGATCGGGCCGGAGACGTGCAAATGGAGCGCGGTGCCGTAGGCGCCGGTGACCAGCGCCAGGGTGATCATGATCTCAAGATTATGCTCATCCAGCGAATAGAGCAGGTAGAAAGCTACCAATCCGAACGCCAGGCCGAGCGCCGCGCCGCCGAATGCCTCCAGCACGAACAACTCGGCTATATCCAGCGCGTCGAGCTCGCCACCTGCGTGGCCCGCGCCCATCGCCAGCGCCACCATGATGGTGAAGACGACGACGCCGACGCCATCGTTAAACAGGGATTCGCCCGCGATCTTTGCTTCCAGCAGTGGCGGCACCCGGACCGTCTTTAGTATTCCCAGCACGGCAACCGGATCGGTTGGCGAGATTAGTGCGCCAAACACCAGCGCCCAGAGAAACGGCAAGCCGATACCCGCCAAGCCCGCAATCAGCCAGGCGGCGCCGCCCACGATGAAGGTCGAGATCAATACGCCAACGGTCGCCATCAGCCCAATCGCCCATTTGCGCTCGGCGAGCTTCGAGAGGTCGATGTGGATCGCGCCCGCGAACAGCAGCGCACACAGAAACCCCTCCATCAGGGCTTCATAGAAGTCGATGTCGTCGAGCACGTCCCGCACGGTGGGAGCGATGTGCAGGGCCGGCCAGAAGTAGTCGATAGCTAGAACGCCGCCCGAAGCCGCGAGCGCGATCACCACGAGCCCGATGGTGTGGGGCAGCCTGAGGAACTTGTGATTGAGATAGCCGAAGAGCGCCGCGAGCCCGAGCAGGATGGCGATGATATCGAGGAAGGTAATCACGGGCCGGACTCCGCTGCTTGGCTGGAATCGTTGAAGGCGCCCGCCAACCAAGTCTCGAATGCTTTTCCGCCCGCCGACTCTAATCCCGGCCCCCAGCGCGCCGTATCATCGCGCAACTGGGCGAGATCGATGCCCGCTTGGGCCAGTTCGACCGTATGGCCGATCAGCCAGTGCTCGATTTCGGCTGTTACTGCCTCGATGTGGAATTGTAGCCCCAATACGGTGTCGCCCAGTGTGAAGGCCTGATTGGGTGCAGCCGGCGTGGAGGCGAGGCGAACCGCGCCCTCGGGCAACTCGAAGATGTCGCCATGCCAGTGCAGAACCTGCCAGTCGTTCTCAGCCAGCGTTGCCAGACAGGACTCGCGCCCCTGATCGGTGGGGAGCAGTGGCGACCAGCCGATTTCCTTGGCGCTGCCGGGATAAACGCGGGCGCCCAGCGCGCGGGCGATCAGCTGCGCGCCCAGGCAAATTCCGATCAGCGGCTTACCCGCCTTGAGCTGGCGCAGAATCAACGCCAACTCATCGGCGATGAATGGGTATTCGGCTTCCTGATAGGCGCCGATCGGGCCGCCCAGAACTACAAGCAGATCGGGCAGCTCGGCGGCCTCAAGCCGGTCGACCCCGGCCTCCAGATAGCTCACATCGAAGCCTCGATCAGCCAGCAGCGGCGCCAATGTGCCTAGATGTTCGAAGGGGACGTGCCTGATGGCGAGCGCTTGGGCCATGGCGTCCGGCGGCCTCAGACGACGATCTTGACGCCGCGGCGTCGCGGATCGCCCGCGCCCTCGAGGCTGCCATCGGGCAGGCGCCTGGCAGTGTGCACGCCGCCAAAGAACAGATTGCGCTCGGGCCAGGCTTCCACATCGTCGAAGGCCTCGAGCATGACCTTGAGCTCCTCATAGTCGTAGAGCTCGCCCCAGGGGCCATCCTCGTAGCTAAGTTTGCCGCCTTTTTCGACGTGGATGCGGGGCGCCTTGACCGCTTGGTCGAGCATCAAGTGGCGGTCGATCAGATTGACGGCGACCTGAAGGATGGCCGTGCGAATCCGGTTCGAGCCGCCGGACCCCATCGCCGTCAAGCCGCCTTGGGGGTCTCGAATCAGCGTCGGCGCCATCATGCTGGAAAGCCTGGTCGAGGGCTGCCATTGGTGAAAGCCGCCGGCGTTCAAGTCCTCTTCGCCAAGCATGTTGTTCAGCATGAAGCCGAAGTCGCCGACCATGGCGCCATTGCCTTCGCCATTGGAGACCGAGGCGGCGGCCGCGTTGCCCTCGGCGTCGATCACGCTGATATGGGTAGTGCCGCGATGCGCTGGGGCGTGGTTGGCCAGCGTCTCGAAATGGCGGGCGATTGCCGCGTTGCCCGCAAGCTCGCTTATGTCTTCCGCTGCATTGGAGCGCGCCAAATTCGTTTCGGCCATGATGCGAGCGAGATCCAGCGGCTCCGGCGCCACGCCATCGGGCTGCAGCCGCTCCAACAGTCCCAATCCGAAGGCGATCAGGGGCCCGCTCGCGGCGGGCGCGGGGTTAAGCGCAATCTCCGCGCCGCGGTGGCGCCAAGTGAGGGGGCGGCGCAGTACGACCTCATAGGTCTTCAAATCCTCCAGCGTCAGATGCCCGCCGTGGTCAAGGGACTGGGCGACGATCGCTTGGCCGACTTCGCCCTCGGTGAAGAGACGGGGTCCCTCCTCAGCCAAGCCCTCCAACGTTGTGGCGAATTCCGGATTTCGGTAGATCTCGCCACCCTTCAGCAGCTCGCCTTTGGGCGCGAAATAGGCCCGTGCGCCCTCGCTGGCGGTCAGGATGGGCGAGACGATGGTGAAGAGATAGGCGTGAAAATCGGTCATCGGCACGCCCTCACGCGCCGCCGCCGCCGCTTGCTCGACCAGACGGGTCATCGGCAATCGGCATAGGTTGTCGTGGACGTCGAACAGACCTTGAACGAAGCCCGGCACCGCCGAGGCGCCAGCGCCGATGTGAAATTCCTGTGTGGCGGGGCCGAAATCGGCATGAATCCCGTAAAACTCAAGCTCGCCTTCGGGGCGCTTGGTTCTAGGCGTCTGCGCGAAGAAATCGTAGAGGGTCGTCTCGTTGCGCTCCGCCACATGGGCCATCAGAAAGCCGCCGCCCCCGATCGATGCCAGCACGACTTCGGGGACACAGGCCGACAGCAGACCCGCCAGCGCGGCGTCAAAAGCGTTGCCGCCCTCTCTTAGGATTTCAGCCGCCGTCTCGGCTGCGGTGCGATGGCCCGCGGCAACGACGCCCTTTTTCTGTTTCATGCCCGATCCCTAGCGCTTCCGCGGAAGGCGGGCAACCAGCAGGAATTGGCGGCGCGGGGTGGCTAGCGGCAGAGGGTTTCCATCGGAAAGCTCAAAGAGGCGCCGTTGACCGCTTCAATGAGCATCGTCTTGCCGTCGATATTGTGGAACCAGATATCGGCTTCGACGCCCTCACCGGCCAATCCGGTGTCGATATCGACACGTCCACCGGTGGACACGCGGATTTCCCGGGTGATCTTGGGCCGGTCGCCATTCTCGACATCGCCAAACAGCGTGACGTCGCGCAGGATCAGCAGCGGGTTGCCCAGCGCATCGCCGCGTCCTCCCCAGGTAAACAGGAACTTGCCCCATTTGCCCGTGTTGGTCTGGATGATCGCGACGCCCATGTCTTCCCGATTGGGTGTGAGCAGCAAGTTGCCCTTCTGGCCCGAAATGTAGTCATCCCGGGAAAGCTTGCCTTCGACAACCCTGGTGTAGCTGCCGGGCCTCACCAGGAATTCCTTGTTCATCAGGCTGTCGAACTCGTCAAAGACGACCGAGCAGTCGAAGGAACCGGCGCGAAGCGGAGCGCCCATTGCGCTCATCGCGAGCAGAGCTAGGCCCACAAGAATCCTAATCATCGGCCTGATGTTCCCTCCAATTGCTGGCAGGTCGGGGGCGAACTATGCCGCGTCGCTGCAGCACGCCCTAGCCGGGGCCGAGCACTTGCACCCGGATATGGCAGGAAAATGATCAGCCTGGCGTCTTGAAAACGGGCGCGGCCTGCAGCACTTCCGGGTCCACATGGGTCTCGAATTTCTCAAAATTCGCGGTGAACATGTCCACCAGATCGCGGGCTTGATCGTCATAGGCCTGAGGATCGCTCCAGGTCTCGCGGGGGGTAAGGATGTCGTTGTCGATGCCCTCCACGGCGACTGGAACCTCGAAGCCGAAGATCGGATCGGTCCGCATCCCGGCATTGCCCAGCGCGCCCGATAGCGCGGCGTTCAGCAGTGCCCGGGTTTCCTTGATCGGGACCCGGTGACCGACGCCGTATTTGCCGCAGATCCAGCCCGTGTTGACGAGCCAGCAATCGACCTGGTGCTCGGCGATCAGCTTGCGCAGCAGGTTGCCGTAGACGCTGGGGTGGCGTGGCATGAAGGGGGCGCCGAAACAGGTGGAAAAGGTGGCTTGGACGCCTTTCAGGCCCTTCTCGGTGCCCGCCACCTTGGCGGTGTAGCCCGAAAGAAAGTGATACATCGCCTGGCTCGGCGTCAGCTTTGCGATCGGCGGCAGCACGCCGAAAGCGTCCGCCGTCAACATAATGACGTGGCTCGGATGACCCGCCCGCCCGTGATCGCTGGCGTTGTCGATGAATTCGAGCGGATAAGCGGCCCGCGTGTTCTCCGTCATCGAGCCATCGTCGAAGTCGGGAACAAGCTCGTCGCCGTTCAGCACCACGTTTTCAAGCACCGCGCCCCGGCGGTTCACGGCCGAATAGATTTGGGGCTCGGCTTCAGCCGAGAGCCGGATGGTCTTGGCGTAGCAACCGCCCTCGAAATTGAAGATGCCGTTCTCCGACCAGCCATGCTCGTCGTCGCCCAACAGGGTGCGCGATGTATCCGCCGAGAGTGTGGTTTTGCCGGTGCCCGAGAGGCCGAAGAAGATGGCCGATTGGCCGTCGGGGGCCTCATTAGCGGAGCAATGCATCGGCATCACGCCGCGCTCGGGGAGCAAATAATTCAGATAGGTGAAGACGGATTTCTTGATTTCGCCGGCGTAAGAGGTGCCGCCGATCAGCACCAGGGCGCGGGCGAAGTCGCCCGCGATCACGGTTTCCGAGGCCGTGCCGTGCTGGGAGGGATCGGCGCGGAAACTTGGCAGATCGACGATTGTCATATCGGGAGAGAAGTCGTCGCGCTCGGCCTCGCTGGGCTCGATCAACAGATGTTGAATGAAGAGCGCATGCCAGGCGTTTTCGCAATAGACCCGCACGTTGAGTCGGTGGTCGGGATCCGCGCCCGCATAGAGGTCCTGGACGAACAGATCCATGTCCTGGGCCTGGGTCAGAAAATCGGCATAGAGCTTCTCGAAGTGATCGGGCGCCAGCGCCTTGTTGTTGTCCCACCAGACATTTGCGTCGGTCTCATCGTTGCGGACCGTGAACTTGTCGCCGGCTGAGCGGCCGGTGTGCTGGCCGGTTTCCACCGCGAACGCGCCGCTTGAGGCCACGCGGCCCTCGCCGCGCTCAACGGCGAGCTCCAGCAATTCATCCCGGGAATTGTTGAAATGTAGAATGCCCGGACGCTTTATCGGAAAGCCGTCCCCCATGGCTATGCCATGATCCATCGCTGTTGCCGTCAACGCATTCCTCCCCGAATCACCTGCAATTGCGCGCGAAAATCGCACTCGCCTGATCGCAGGTCTTGATAGCCTTGAGACGAAAATCCGTCCCGTTTGAGGGCGATAGCGCCCCGGTCAGCATTTTCTTCTAGCATCTTAGTGCCCCGGTCCCCAAACCTCAGAAAGTGGCAAATTGGCGCATTTCCTTAAGTGCCGCGGGCGCGGAAGGCAACCAGCTTGGATTGGCCTCCAACCGCCATCGAGGGAGCCGTCCACCGCTTCGCCATCAGTGGTAGTCATCTATTGCAACATTCCCCATACTGTTGCATTGAGGTAAAGTATTGCGCAATTAGCGCGATTCCGGCCCCGCCACAATTTGCCCAATATGGGGCCATAGACCGCCGCGGCCTTAATCCAAGCCGCGAGAGGCAATACAATGCCAACCATTGCACTAGTCGACGACGACAGGAATATCCTGACCTCCCTGCGCATGGTTCTCGAGGCGGAGGGCTACAAGACCCAGACCTATAATGATGGCGCGAGCGCGCTTGGCGGTCTGGCGTCCGACCCTCCTGATCTCGCCATCCTCGACATCAAGATGCCGCGGATGGACGGCATGGAGCTGTTGCGCCGGCTGCGCCAGAAAAGCGAAATGCCGGTGATCTTCCTCACCTCCAAGGACGATGAAATCGACGAACTGTTCGGCCTGAAAATGGGCGCGGACGATTTCATCCGCAAACCGTTTTCGCAGCGTCTGCTGATCGAGCGCGTCAAAGCGGTGTTGCGGCGCGCCCAGCCCCGCGAGGCGTCCGCCACCTCGACGGAAACCACAAAAACGCTGGAGCGCGGCAAGCTGAAAATGGATCCTGAGCGCCATACCTGCGTATGGGACAACAAACCCGTCACGCTGACGGTCACGGAGTTTCTGATTCTGCAGGCCCTGGCGCAGCGTCCAGGCGTGGTGAAGAGCCGCGATGCGCTGATGGATGCGGCCTATGACGATCAGGTCTATGTGGACGACCGAACCATCGACAGCCACATCAAGAGGCTGCGCAAGAAGTTCAAGGCGGTGGATTCTAGTTTTGACGTGATCGAAACGCTCTATGGTGTGGGCTATCGCTTCAAAGAGAGTTGATGAGAACGACCGCCCATGGCCGTTGAAACGCACCGGTCGCTGAGTGTTGCCGAAAACGTCGCCGAGGCGGCTGCGAAGCCACGCCGATTCGCGCGAAATTTGCGCCGCTATCTGGGCCAAAAACGCTCGCGGCTGCCGTTTTCGAGCCTGACGCGCCGCATCATCATCCTCAACCTGTTCGGACTGGCCATCCTGGTCTCCGGCATTCTCTATCTCAATCAATTCCGCGCCGGCCTGATCGACGCCAAGGTGCAGAGCTTGCTGACCCAGGGCGAAATCATCGCCGGCGCCATCGCTGCTTCGTCCACCATCGACACAGATCGCGTTCCGGTGGATATGGGCAATCTGCTGGAGCTGGGCGCCGGACAGAGCCTCGACCTCACTGACGATGAACTGAGTTCGCTGGAGTTCCCGATTAATCCGGAACAGGCGGCACCGGTTCTGCAACAGCTCATCAAGCCGACCGGCACCAGAGCGCGCATCTATAACCGCGACGGTGTGCTGACATTGGATTCCGACACGCTTTACTCACGCGGCCAAATCCTGCGCTACGAATTGCCGCCTCCCGGCGATGCGGAGCTAGGATTTCTGGCCGACAGCTGGCGGCGGCTGCGGCTCTGGCTCTGGCGCCGGGACCTGCCGCTCTACCGCGACATCGGCGGCGAGAACGGCAAGGCCTATCCCGAGGTCGCCTCGGCGCTGACAGGCACGCCGGTCCCGATCGTGCGAGTCAATGAAAAGGGTGGGCTGGTGGTGAGCGTGGCCGTCCCGATCCAACGCATGCGCGCCGTGCTGGGTGCATTGCTGCTCTCGACCAAGGGCGGCGATATCGACCAGATCGTCGCCGCCGAACGTTGGGAGATCGTGCGGGTGTCGCTATTCGCGATCGCGGTGACGGTGCTGCTGTCGGTGCTTCTAGCCCGCACCATTGCCGGGCCCATGCACCGGCTCTCGGAAGCGGCCAAACAGGTGCGCCGCAGTGTCAAGGTCCGCACCGAGATTCCCGATTTCACTCACAGGTCCGACGAGATCGGCGATCTGTCGGGTGCGCTGCGGGCCATGACAGCCTCGCTCTACCGGCGAATCGACGCGATCGAGAGTTTTGCCGCCGACGTCTCCCATGAGCTGAAAAACCCCCTGACCTCCCTGCGGAGCGCCGCTGAAACTCTTCCGCTGGCCAGGAAGAAGGAGGAGCGCGAGAGCCTGGTGGAGATCATCCAGCACGATGTGCGCCGGCTCGATCGCCTGATCACCGACGTCTCCGACGCCTCCAGGCTCGACGCGGAGCTTGCCCGCGAGGACGCCGAGCCCGTCGACATGGAAGAACTTCTCACGACGATTATTCCAATCTTCACCGACGCCCACCGCACCAAGAAATCCGACAAGCCGCGGATCGTGCTTGACATTGCGCCCACGCGGCAGGGGTCCAAGGGCTATATGGTGCTAGGGCACGACAGCAGGTTGGGGCAGGTCATGACCAATCTGCTGGACAATGCGATCTCGTTCAGCCCCAAGCGGGGCCGCGTGATGGTCCATGCGCGGCGCGTGCGGAATGAAATCGAGATTGCGGTCGAGGATGAGGGACCCGGCATCCCGCCCGAGAATCTGGATAAGGTATTCGACCGCTTCTACACCGACCGGCCGGAAGACGAAGATTTCGGCCAGAATTCGGGACTGGGCCTGCATATCTCCCGTCAGATCATTATCGCTCATGGCGGACGCATCTGGGCCGAGAACCGCAGCCCTGCACCGGGCTCCCGCCGCAGGGCGCGCGACGGCAAGCCGCTGGGCGCGCGCCTGGTGATCCGTTTGCCTGCCGCCTGACCCGGCCGCGGGCGTACTCGCACCTTGTCCAACACGGGAAACCTGATCCACGGGACCTGCATCGCCCTAGGATCGGCGGCTGCACTTCTGCGGGGTTCGCCGGGAGCCGGCAAATCCGACCTCGCCCTGCGTTTCCTGGACATGTATCGCGACGAATCGGCAGCGCTGATTTCTGATGACCAGACCCAGTTCGTGGTTCGTGGTGGCGAGCTGATCGCCAGCGCACCGGAACCCATTAGAGGGCAGCTCGAGGTGCGGGGCATTGGCATCGTCGAAGTGGCCAGGCGCGAAGAAGCTGTGTTGGCGCTTGCGGTCGATTTGGTCGATGGCGCCGACATCGAGAGGCTGCCCGCCGACCCGGTCCCGAAGGAATCGATCCTTGGGCTGTCCATCCCCGTCTTCAAGCTTGCTCCATTCGAGGCGTCCGCGCCGGTGAAGCTGAAACTCGCGTTCGACCGCGTGCTTTGAATGCGCCTGGTGCAAGAATTGTTCTTGCAGAGGTGGTATCTCCGCGACATAGAATCGCGGCTCTGCAACCTTTGCCTAGCTGTCTTTGCGTCTCGTCCGTCGCTAGGATTGGCGCCGCGAGGAGTTCGGAAGTAGAGCCCGGATGCGATGATTGGTCTTGTGATCGTTACCCATGGCGGATTGGCGGAGGGCTTTCGGGCCGCACTTGAGCACGTGGTGGGACAGCAAAAACAGCTCGTGGCCATTTCGGTCGGCGCTGACGACGACATGGAACGGCGCCGTGAGGACATTCTCTACGCCGTCCAGGAAGTCGACTCCGGCGATGGCGTCGTGCTGCTGACGGACATGTTCGGCGGAACTCCCTCCAACCTGGCGATTTCGGTGATCGAACGGGCCAATGTCGAGGTTGTTGCCGGCGTCAATTTGCCGATGCTGATCAAGCTCGCCAGCGTGCGCGGCGAAGTGGGCTTGCAGCAGGCGGTGGACGAGGCGCAGGAGGCCGGACGTAAATACATCAACGTTGCCAGCAAGATCCTTTCGGCGGAATAGACAACAAAAGCAGCGACACCGCCTTCATGGCCGACAAACCAAAATCCAATGGCGGGGACCCGAACTCGAGGCTTTTTCTCGCTGAAGTCGTGATTCCCAACAAGAAAGGGCTGCACGCCCGCGCCTCGGCCCAATTCGTCAAATGCGCGGAGGGCTTCGAGGCTACGATCCGTGTGACCCGGGATGGCCAAACCGTGCCTGGAACCTCGATCATGGGGCTGTTGGCGCTGGCGGCGGGGCGGGGCCAGTCGATCCTGATCGAGACCGAGGGTGCAGACGCCAACCAGGCATTGGAAGCCCTGATCGCGCTGGTCGAATGCGGCTTCAACGAAGACGCTTGAGCCCGGCCATTCGCCCCTTGAATATCATATAAGGAAATCTTTATATCCTTATTGCCCTCGGTCAGCGGAGCCGCTATTAGAGTGCGCGGACCGGCACCGGGGCGCACCCTGCACACATAGAAGAGGCTTGGACGATGAATTACGTGGTCAAGGACATTTCGCTCGCCGATTGGGGGCGCCGGGAAATCGCAATCGCCGAAACCGAAATGCCGGGTCTCATGGCGGTGCGGGACGAATTCCGGAAGGCGCAGCCGTTGAAGGGCGCGCGGATCGCCGGCTGCCTGCATATGACGATCCAGACCGCGGTGCTGATCGAGACCCTCGAAGATCTCGGCGCGAAGGTCCGTTGGGCCTCGTGCAACATATTTTCGACCCAGGATCACGCGGCAGCGGCAATTGCCGCGGGTGGGACGCCGGTCTTCGCCTTCAAGGGCGAATCCCTGGAAGAATATTGGGACTTCGTAGACCGGCTGTTTGACTGGGGTGACGGCGAGACCGCGAATCTGATCCTGGACGACGGCGGCGACGCCACGCTCATGGTGATCTTGGGCGCCCAGGCCGAATCCGATCCCAGTGTGATCGAAAACCCCTCCAACGAGGAGGAGAAGGTCCTATTTGCCACCATCAAAAAGCGGCTCGAAGAGTCTCCGAACTGGTTCTCCAAGGTGCAAGCCTCGATCATCGGGGTCTCGGAAGAAACCACCACTGGCGTGCACCGGCTCTACCAGATGCAGGAGCAGGGCACGCTGCCCTTCGCCGCGATCAACGTGAACGACTCGGTCACCAAGTCGAAGTTCGACAATCTCTATGGCTGCCGCGAGAGTCTGGTCGACGGCATCAAGCGGGCCACCGACGTGATGCTGGCGGGCAAGACGGCGGTGATCTGCGGCTATGGCGATGTGGGCAAGGGTTGTGCCGAAAGCCTGCGGGGGCAGGGCGCTCGCGTGATGGTCACCGAGATTGACCCGATCTGCGCGTTACAGGCCGCCATGGAGGGCTATCAGGTGGTCAAATTGGAGGACGTGGCGCCGTCCGGTGACATCTTTGTCACTGCCACCGGCAACAAGGACGTGATCACCGTCGACCATATGCGCGAGATGAAGGACCGCGCCATCGTCTGCAATATCGGACACTTTGATTCTGAAATTCAGGTCCAGGCGCTGCGGAACTTCAAGTGGCACAATGTCAAGCCGCAGGTCGATGAGATCGAGTTTCCCGACGGCAAGCGGATGATCCTGCTGGCCGAGGGCAGGCTGGTGAATTTAGGCTGCGCGACGGGCCATCCCAGCTTCGTGATGAGCGCGTCCTTCACCAATCAGGTACTCGCGCAGATCGAGCTTTGGCAGAATGCCAAGGCCTATGGCAATGAGGTCCACGTGCTGCCCAAGCATTTGGACGAAAAGGTCGCTGCCCTGCACTTGGCGCGACTCGGCGCCGAGCTCAGCCAGCTTTCCAAGGACCAAGCCGACTATATCGGCGTGCCCGCCGAGGGCCCCTACAAGCCCGATTACTACCGCTACTGATCATTGGCCGGCCGGTACAACGGCTCTGCCAGCTGCTGCTTGCCTCACTCGATACTTAGGATCGGCGAGAGAGTGTGCCGAACTCATTCGGAGTTCCCCGGGACTTCGCCGATTCTGGCTTTCAAGAAGCTGTACCGAGGGACTGAATTAAAGGCGACACGTGCCGGCTCCTCTCTAGTAATGTCTTTTGGCGGGTTCAATCGCGCCGATTTCGAGAAGATTGGATGATCGCGATGGCCGCTCAAAGGCCCGAAGCGGACGCCGTTCGTGCAGTCGCGGCAAGTTGGGTTCTGACCCCAAGCTGACATTGTATCGCCAGGGCCCAACGCCCTTCAGCTCGCGTGATGGCTACTCAGCTTGCTGGGAGCCGGTGACGAGGGCGATCGGCTTGATCTTGCCGCTTCTGGTTTTGAAGACAGGAAGCGACGTCTGGTAATCGGGATCGCTGGATTGCTGCACGAACCGGAGCTTTTTATCGGCGTCCGCGACCAGCGTCATGACGCTGAGTTCGGTCTTCCGCGTGCCCCCACACGCGAGGTACCTTTCGATCAGGTAGTCCCTGTTGACTTTGATGCAGTGTTCCACGGCATCGAGGTGGACGCATATGATGAGCGTTCCCTCCGGGTAGCGTAGATTCATGTTCGGACAACAAGCCTCGACAGCGAATCTCTCGATCTCCGGGTAGCGGGGATCAGGGGGAACTTGAACCTCGTAGCGCTGGTGCGCCGGGTACCAGCAGTCTTGCTGCCAACGATCGAAACTGGCAGCGGCTTTGACCACTATGCATTCCTCCGGGTTGGACGTCATGACCTCGGTTCCTTGGAGCGGCGCGCCTGGGGAGCACGCCTATGGGACAAAGTTCGCGGTCCGGAACCTAGCCAACCGGAATTTCCAAGTCTTACGAATTCACGCCAAATATCGACGACTTGACGCCAAACAAACCTTAAGGTCTTGTTTTGCGTAGTATCGGCGAAGAGCGAGATTGGCGATCGCTGTTCGGAGGAGAGCCAGAGAGTGCGCGGAACGCCCAAAACAAGTGCGGTCGGCGCCAGAATGGTCGCGCAGGAACTCCGGCGTCGGGGAATTGATGCCGAAAAGGCCGTTGGCGAGGCCGGCCTCGAGATGCGCACCCTTAATCGTGAGGGGGCATGGATACCAGCGGTGAAACAAGCAGTCTTGCTGGAGATTGCCGCCCGTGAGACTGGCGACGAACTCTTTGGGGTTCACACTGCAACCCACTTCGACCCGCGAGACCTCGGAGTGATCGGCTATGTCGGGCTCTCCGCGCGCACCCTTGGCGACGCGGTGCTGAATCTGCAACGGTATTTGGCGACCATGACGGCAGCGTGGACCATCGAATTCTCGGTCCATGACGACTTGGCACATATAACAATTGAACCTGCCGATTCGTCATTCTTCCGCTATCGCCAGACTTCGGAGTTTCGGGCTCGCGCGTTCGTAAAGGCCAGCGAATTCATCACCAAGACCAAAATTACCCCAGCAGAAGTGCAGTTTGTGCACCGCTACGACGGCGATCCTCGAGGACATCAGCGGGAGTTCGGATGCCCGGTAACGTTCGGCCATAACCGGAACGAGGTCATCCTGAACCACAGAGTTTTGGCCGTCCCGATTGAAACCGCGGATGACAGGTTGCTCCGCATTCTCGCGACCCGTTGCGAAGACGTCCTGAGCGAGCGTGCAAGCAGCGAGTCGGGGCACATCGCCAAGCTGGAACGCTGCATCATCGACCTGTTGCCGACCGGACGTGCCAAGGCGCGGAATGTGGCCACGGAGTTAGGCATGAGCGAGCGCACCCTGGTTCGCCACCTTGCGGAAACGGGCACCAGCTTCTCGGAAATCCTCAGTCAGCTCCGTCATGAACTTGCGCTGAAATATCTCCGCGAACCGGGGATCAATTTGACCCAGGTCGCCTTCCTGCTGGGTTATTCAAATCAAAGCGCCTTCAGCGCCGCCTTCAAGCGCACCACAGGCCGGCCACCAAGCCAGATGAGGGGAACAAATTGAATGTCCGCTATTGGGTATCAGCGGACGTCTTGGCTTGGGGCGCCCCATGTCTGCTTTCGAGGGTAAAGCGGGCATGCCCCGCAAGGTTCGATCCCATCCCCATTTATAAGGCGACGGCCCGGTTTGTTACCTGGGGCGTTGCCGTCAGCGAGCTTCTATCCGAGTTCGACTGAAGGATTTGTGGGAATGAACGCATTTTCGGTGTCTCAGGACGAGATTAGAAATCGAGGCAATCGGAGCAGTCATCGGCGTATCTCGTAAGGGGCAACGCCGCACGATGTTGGACAGGACGGTAGACCAATATTTCAACCCCAACCCCTCCACCGAAAAAAATGAACACAAAGTTAGTTGCGGAGGAACGCAGCGGCCTCTATGCACTTTTCGAGCGATCGGAGTGGAGGATTTTTTGACGAAGAGACAGAAAGAACCGGGTGTTCGTAGCGACCGCCGCCACCTGTTGATTGGCGGGGCTGGCTTGCTCATGGGTTTGAGCTTAGGCCCCGAGGCCGTCGACGCCGCCAACAAGCCGGATCGGCTGCCGCCGCAGGTCGGCGACAGGCTGATGATCACCAGGGGAGCACACAAGGGCGAGTTCCTGCGCCCGGAGATGCTTGGCGTCGGCGAGCGCCAGGTCGAAGGCTTCCCGTTTGGCGTCGACGACGATGTCTTGAGGAGACGCAACCGCCTCAACCGGCTCCTATTCGTCAGGGTGGAACCGGACGCGATGGATGCTGACGTCGCACCGCTCGCCGCAGATGGCGTGCTCGTCTACTCCGCCGTCTGCACCCACAAGGGCTGCACCATCAAATCCTGGGTGGCGGAAAAACAGCATCTCCGCTGCCACTGCCATCTGTCCGAGTTCGCTGTGCTGACCGGCGGCTCCGTCCATGGCGGGCCTGCGCGGGCACCACTGCCCATGCTCGGCGTCGCGATCGACGACGAGGGCTATGTGGTCGTCGCCGAAGCGTTCAATCGCAAACCCGGTTACAAAAGTTGATGTCCGGCGCCTTCGCACGGAAGGCGCTGCTCTTCCAGGGAGAGTAGACTCGTGCAAAGACTGGTCCTTACCCTAAGCGTACTAATGCTCTTGGCTTTCGCCGGCCAAGCCCTTGCCGCCGATTACAACCCGGTGACCGACGAGCGCTTGCGCAATCCCGAGCCGGAAAACTGGCTTTCCTGGCGCGGCAACTACGAGGGCTGGGGTCATAGCCCCTTGAAACAGATCACCGACGCCAATGTCGCCGAACTGGTCCCGGTCTGGAGCTTTGCAACGGGTGTGAATGAAGGCCACCAGGCACCGCCGATCGTCAATGACGGCATGATGTTCGTCTCCACCCCGCAGAACCAGATCATTGCGCTGGATGCCGCTTCCGGCGATGAGATCTGGCGCTATCGGCGCGAGCTGCCGGAAGATTTGTTCCAGCTTCACCCGACCAATCGCGGCGTCGCGCTTTATGGGGACAAGGTCTACATGGCGACGCTGGATGCTTGTGTCGTGGCGCTGTACGCCAAGACCGGCAAGGAAGCCTGGGACACCTGCATCGGCGACTACACCGATGGCTACTATTCGACCCTCTCGATCCTGGCTGCAGAGGGCAAGGTCGTCACCGGCGTGTCCGGCGGCGAGTTTGGCATTCGCGGCTATGTCGTGGCCCTCGATGCCGAGACCGGCAAGGAGGCCTGGAAGACCTACACCGTGCCGGCTCCAGGTGAGCCCGGCTCCGAAACCTGGCAGGGCGATGCCTGGAAGACCGGTGGCGCTCCGGTCTGGATGCAGGGGAATTACGATGCCGAAACGGGCATCCTCTATGTCGGCACCGGCAATGGCGGCCCCTGGATGCCGGATACGCGGCCTGGTGACAATCTTTACGCCACATCGGTCGTGGCGCTGGACATGGACGACGGCTCGATCGACGGGCATTTCCAGTATCACTGGAACGACGCCTGGGATTGGGACGAGGTCTCGGCGCCACTGCTCGTGCCGATCGAGCGGGATGGCCAGGTCAAAAAAGGCCTCGTTCATGCCGGACGCAACGGCTATCTCTGGCTGATGGAGCGGACCGCGAAAGGCCCGATCAACTTCATCGACGCCAAGCCTTTTGTCGAACAGAACGTCTTCTCCTCGATCGATCCGAAGACCGGCAGGCCGTCCTACAACGAGGCGATGACGCCCGGCACCAACAAGACGGCGACTTTCTGCCCGTCAATCTGGGGCGGCAAGGACTGGCCGCCGGAGGCCTACAACCCGGATACCGGCCTGTTGTATGTCCCGGCCCATGAAAACCTCTGCGCCGAGATGGGCGGCGTGCCGATGGAGGAGCGCGAGCCGGGTGAGCTCTGGATCGGTGTCCCGATCGACGCGATTCTCTCATCGATGCGCTTCAATAAGAGTGTCGATCCGAGCAAGCCCGTGCCCATCGGCCAGATCCAGGCCTGGGATCTGAACAAGGGCGAGCTCGTCTGGGAGCACAGCTTCGCCGACAGCCTCAATTGGGGCCCGATCCTCTCGACAGGCGGCAATCTGTTGTTCGCGGGCGGCACCACTGACCGGAAGTTCAGGGCGTTCAATGCCAAGACCGGCGACGTCCTTTGGGAATACCCGATGCCCTCCGGCGTGACCGGTGTTCCCTCCGCCTTCGAGGTCGATGGCACCCAATATATCGCGGTGCAGTCGGGCTGGGGTGTGGACGCCGAGCGCATGCGCGGCCTTTTGGCGAAGATGCTCCCTGAAGGGCGCGTTCCGCCCATGCCCCAAGGCGGCACTATCCACGTCTTCGCGCTCAAGAGCGCGCCGTGATACTGGCGCGTTTCATCGGCTGGGCGCTTCTCGCCCTCGGCCTCGCCACCTCGGCGGTCGCGGCCAAGGCCGAATTGCCAGGCGACGCCGAGACCATGGTTGCCGAGATCCGGTCGGCCATCGAAGCCAGAGACTATGAGCGCTTCGATGAGCTCGTGCTCTGGAAGGATGTCGGCAAGATCAAGAAGCGCGTCGTCGCCTTCCAGATCCGCCGCGGCCTTGGACGTGAGATCGAAAGCGTGACCCTTGAAGGCCTCGACCAGAACGCCGTTCGGGAGATGCTGGCCGATGGGCGGCACAAGCTGAACATGCCGGTGAGCCAGAAGGTTCGCGTGGTTTACGCCGAGGCCGCGATCAATGACAGCGGCAAGAGGCCAACCTCGGTCTTCCTGATCGGCAAGCATAAGGACGCCTACAGGATCGGCGTGGTCGTCAGAAACTTCGAGGATGATGACGACGATTGATGCCGAGGAACCGGTCGAGCTGAACCACTGCAAGTTCTAGCCGGCGCCGACTACCTCTCCCAATTCCGGCACCTCCCTGGCACTTAATCTGGGAAAAACAGAACAGGGCGCACAGGCGGCAGCGGCCGATCGAATTTGATCCGAACAGATATCCGGGAATTGAACCGGGACGATCTGCTCGGCTCTCAGTGGGCATTGGGCCGCGAACTAGGTAATCTACAAAGCGATTCGCCTGATAAGTGCGGTCCATGCACGCCTGAGGGTATAAACTGCGTACCGAGTATCGCGTTCAGGCCATGGGGGATGGTTTAGAGCGATCGCGATGCTTTCTCGCCGCTGGCTAGAAGGGCCGACCCGGATTCCGCGCCTTGTGCGCGGTGCCTTTTGTGCGCCTTTCGCCATCGGTCTTTCCACGGCCTGCCAGGCGGCGGAGACCGCCGCAACCGCGCCGCCGGACGCGCGGGGGCCGCTGATCCTCGGCATTATCCTGGGCCTCACCGCATTCGCGATCACGGCGGCGATCGGGTACCTGCGGGCGACGCAGCGCGCCCGGGCGGTCGAGACACAAGCCGAACTGGGAGCCAAGCAGATCGGCGCTGAGCTCGATGGCGTCAAGACGATTCTATCTTCGGAGCCTCAGATTTTGGTGCATTGGGAGCGCGGCGGCGATGGCCGCATCGTCACCAATACGCTGGATGGCGGTCTGTTGATTCCCAATGAAATCAAGCCTCTGCTGAATTTTCCCGGTTGGCTCGACGGAAACTCCGCCGGCGAGCTGACTGGAATGCTGGAAGCGCTCAGAAGCGAGGCCACGCCCTTTAGCGTGATGGCGGCGACTTTAGGCGGCGCCCATGTGGAGCTGGAGGGACGGGCGACAAGTGTGGGCGCGGTGCTCAAGATCCGCGACTTGGTGGGTGAGCGCGAGAGCCTGTCTAAGATATGCGCGCGGCATGAGCATCTCTCGTCGCGGATTGAGGCGACGCGCGGATTCCTGGATGCGCTCCCCATGCCTGTGTGGATGCGGGACGCCGAGGGGCGGATCGAATGGGTCAACCGGGCCTATGCGGGTGCCGTGGAGGCGGTGGACGCCGAGGATGCGCGGCGCCGGCAATTGGAGCTGGTCGACGCCTCGATGCGCGAGCAGGCCGAACGGCGGATTGGCGAGGGCGAGGTCTATAACGGCCGCTTCAACCTGCCCATTCAGGGCGGTACCAAGACCTTCGAGACCGTGATGGCGCCACTGGGGAAGGCCAGCGCCGGCATCGCCGTAAACTTCGAGGCGCCGGATTTAGCCCCCGCATCGCCCCTTGAGGCCCATGACCGCACCCTCGACCGGATCGGGACGGCGGTTGCGGTCTTCACCAGCGATCAGCGGTTGAGCTATTTCAACCGCGCCTATCTCGATCTCTGGAAGCTCGACGAGGAATGGCTGGGGAGCGGCCCGAGCCACGGCGAAATCCTCGACCGGCTGAGACAGCAAGGCCGCGTGCCGGAGCAGACCGATTTCCGCGAATGGAGGGAGCGGCAAGTCGGGCCTAAGGGCGAGAATCAGCCCCGGGACGACTGGTGGCATCTGCCGGATGGGCGCTCGATCCGGGTGATGGCGGACCGGGCTGCCGATGGCGGCTTCACATTCCTCTATGAGGACGGCACCGAGCGGCTGGCGCTGGAGAGCCGGTTCAACGCCCTGATACAAGTCCAGAAGGAAACCCTCGACAATCTGCAGGAAGGCGTCGCGGTGTTCGCGAGCGACGGCCGGCTGAAGCTGTTCAACAGGTCGTTTGCCCGGATTTGGCAGCTCAGCACCAAGCCGCTCGACCGCGAACCCCATATCGACGATGTGATCGAGCAATGCCGGGCGCTGCTAGACGACGATGCGGCCTGGGATGAGGTCAAGTCCGCGGTGACCGGCATCGATCACGAGCGGCGCTCGCTGCAGGGCGAGCTTGCACGTCCCGATGGCAGCGTGCTTGCCTATGCGGGATTGCCGCTTCCCGACGGCGCGACGCTCCTCACCTATGTGGACGTCACCGACACCAAACGGGCCGAGCGCGCGCTGATCGAACGCAACGAGGCGCTGGAGGCCGCCGACCGGCTGAAGAGTGACTTCATTTCCAACATCTCCTATGAGCTGCGGGTGCCGCTCACCAACATCATCGGGTTCAGCGAGCTGCTGGCGACGCCCCAGATGGGTCCGCTCAGCAATACCCAGCGGGATTACGTCTCCCACATCCGCTCATCGAGCGACACGCTATTGGCCATTATCAACGATATTCTCGATCTGGCCTCCATCGATGCGGGCGCGCTGGAGCTGAAAATCACCAAGGTTCAGCTGGGCGACGTTCTGAAGGCGGCGGTGCTCGCCGTGCGGGAGCGGCTGCAACAGGCCAAGCTGGACCTGAAAGTTGAAATCGCCGAGCCGGTGGAAGCCTTCGACGGGGACGCCCAACGGGTGACCCAGGTGATCTATAATCTGCTGGCAAACGCGGTCGAGCTTTCGCCGGAGGGCGGTGTTGTGCAGCTGGATTGCCGCCGGGTTGCGAACATGATGGCCATATCGGTGACCGATCAGGGTCCTGGAATCCCGGAGGATCAACAGGAAACCGTGTTTGAGCGCTTCGAAGGACGGGCGGGAAATTCGAAGCAGCGCGGGGTCGGCTTAGGCCTTTCCATCGTCAAAAGCCTGGTGGAACTGCATGGCGGCAACGTCGCGCTGGTCTCGGCGCCGGGCCAAGGAACCACGGTGACGGTGCGCTTCCCCATGAGCCAGGCCAGCGGGTCGGAGCGGGATCGCGAGACTTCCGGCAAGCCCATCGTCGATAGATCGTCCGCGGCGGCATGAGCGCTACCTGGCGGATCGATGGGGTCGATCTCGATCGCCTCAGCCACCTGGCGTCCCTGCTCGCCCTGTTCGTGCGGCCAGGCGATTTGCTAACCCTGAGCGGCGAGCTCGGTGCGGGCAAGACCACGCTCGCCCGCGCGCTGATCGACCGGATCTGGGGCGGGGCCGGGGAGGAGATCGTGAGCCCGACCTTCGCGCTCGCCGAGACTTACCAAACCCCCAGAATGGCGATCACCCACATGGATTGCTTCCGGTTGGAGAGCGCGGGCGAGGTCCAGGAGCTGGGGCTCGAGGATGCGCTGGACGATGGCTTGGTTCTGCTCGAATGGCCCGAACGGATCGCCTCTGCGCTTGCGGTCGATCGGCTCGAAATCACCCTGGAAGAAACCGACGACGAGACCGAGCGCGACATGCTGCTGGAGGGACGGGGCGCATGGGCACCGCGGCTGGAGCGGCTGCGGGCCATGGCCGAATTCCTCTCCGGCAGCGGCTGGCGGGATGCGGATATTTCCTATCTGCAGGGCGACGCCTCGGCCCGGAGCTATGCCCGGATGGCGCGGGGAACCGAGCGCGCAGTGCTGATGAATTCGCCGCGCCAGCCAGATGGGCCGGCGATCCGCGATGGAAAACCCTACAGCGCATTGGCCCATCTCGCCGAGGACGTGAGGCCTTTCGTGGCGGTCGCGGAAGCACTGAGGGCCGCAGGCTTGAGCGTTCCGGACATCCTGGCCGACGACCTCGAAGCCGGTTTTCTGGTGATCGAGGATCTGGGAGATCTGGTTTTCGACGCCGACATGGCGGGGGGCCAGGACCAGGCGGAAATCTACCGGGCGGCGGTCGATGTGCTGGTTGCGCTGCGCCAAAATCCGCCGCCACCCGAACTCCCGTTAGCCGGGGCAGGTGGTTATGTGCTCCCTTCCTATGACGAAGGGGCATTGGGCATCGAAGTCGAGCTGTTGCTCGATTGGTTTTGGCCGGCGCTCCGGGGCGAGTTGCCCGAAAGCTCCGTCCGCGACGAATTCATGGAGATTTGGGCCCGCGCCTTTGCGCGGCTCTCGGGCCAGCCGGAGGGCTGGGTGCTGCGGGATTTCCACTCGCCAAACCTGATATGGCTGCCTGAGCGCAAGGGGCTGAAGCGGGTCGGGATCATTGATTTTCAGGACGCCCTGCGCGGCTCGCTGGCCTACGATTTGGCTTCCCTGCTGCAGGACGCCCGCCAACAGGTCCCGGCCGCGCTTGAAGAGGCTCTGCGGGCTCATTACTGTCGCGCCTGTGAAGCCAACGATTCGAATTTCCACCGCGAAGATTTCTTGAGCGCATATGCAATTCAGGGCGCCCAACGCAACACCAAGATTCTGGGCATTTTTGCGCGGCTGGCAAAGCGCGACGGCAAGCCCGGCTATCTCGCTCATATCCCGCGGGTCTCGGCCTATCTGGAGCGGAATCTGGCGCACCCGGACTTGGCCGGCCTCAAGGCCTGGTATGACCGGTACCTGCCCGCCGACGCCCGTGCTGAAATCGGGTCGATCTGACGCCACCACCCGGCCGGGAACTCCGGCATAGCCATGGGCCCGAAAACCGCGATGGTTCTGGCGGCCGGGCTGGGCACCCGCATGCGCCCCTTGAGCGACACGGTACCAAAGCCGTTGATCAAGCTTGGCGGCGAGGCGTTGATCGACCGGGTGCTGACGCGTCTCGCCGGGGCGGGCGTCGAAAAGGCGGTGGTGAACACGCACTATTTGGCCGATCAGGTGGAAGCTCACCTGGCGGGCCATAAGACACCTGAAATCCTGATTTCCCCCGAGCCCGATGAGATCTTGGATACCGGCGGCGGCGTTAAGAATGCGCTGGGCCTGCTGGGTGATGGTCCGCTCTTCATTCACAATTCGGATTCGGTTTGGGTCGAGGGCGCCAGCGCGTCGCTGCAGCGCATGGGCGAGGTCTGGGACCCGGAACAGATGGACGCTTTGCTGCTGGTGGCGCCGACCGCCTACGCCATTGGCTATCAAGGCAGCGGCGATTTCGCGCTCGCCCCGGACGGGTCGTTGCGGCGGCGCAAGGAAAACGAAGTGGTGCCGTTCGTATTCGCCGGTGTTTCCATTGCAATGCCAAGCCTGTTCGACGACAGCCCCGACGGCCCCTTTTCGCTGAACCTGTTGTGGGACCGGGCGCTTGAGGCAGGCCGGTTGCGGGGCGTGCGGCTGGAGGGCGTCTGGATGCATGTGGGCACGCCAGAAGCGTTAGCGGAAGCCGAAAGGTTATTGGCCGGTGACGAGGAATGATGCGGGGTCCGGGCGCCAACCCAAGGGCTCCGCGCCGCGGCTCTATACAATTCCGCAAACCGCTCCTTTTCTGGATTCGCTCGCGCGCGCGATTCTAGCCGGCGATCTTCCCGAGGCGGGCGGCGAGCCTCCCACCAGCGAACTACTGCCCCACTACACCATCCTGCTCCCGACACGACGCGCGGCCCGGGCCATGCGCGAGGCTTTTCTGCGGGTCTCGGGCGGTGACGTTGTGCTGCTCCCCCGGATCAGGGCGCTGGGCGACGCGGATGAGGACGAAGTCTATTTCGCACCGCAGTCCGAGCTGACCGGCCAATCGGCGCTTGCGCTGGAACTGCCCCAGGCCATCGGCTCCCTGGAACGCCGGTTGGTGATGACCGAACTGGTGCTGGCCTGGAGCGAGACTATGGCTTCGCGGTCCTCTGGCGGGGGCCTTTCAGGTGCCCCGGAGATTGCGGCCATGGCCCCGGCGCAAGCTGCATCGCTGGCCGACGATCTGATCCGGCTGCTGGACACCATCGAGAATGAACAGGCGGACTTGAGCAGACTCCAGGCCCTGGTACCAGACCGCTTCGCGAGCCACTGGCAGGACACCGTCGATTTCTTAAAAATCGTGACCGAACACTGGCCGCGCCATTTGGAGGAAAAAGGTCTGATCTCGCCATATCAGCGGCGCAACGCGCTGATGGCGGAGGAAGCCCGCGCGCTCGCCGCCCATCCTCCTGCCGCGCCCGTAATCGCTGCGGGCTCGACGGGATCGATTCCCGCAACCGCTCAACTGCTGCGCACCATCGCGACTCTGCCCTTGGGTGCCGTGGTGTTGCCGGGTCTCGATCTCGAATTGGACCAGGAAAGCTGGGACGCCATCGGTGCTGACCATCCCGAGCACCCCCAATTCGGCATGAAGCAGCTTCTGGAGCGCATTGGCGCCGTGCGGGAAGAGGTCGGTCTCTTGCCGGGGAGTGGGCCGGATGGGGTTGGCCAAGCCCGGCTAAAGCTCATCAGCGAGGCGATGCGGCCCGCCGGGACCACCGAACGCTGGCCCCATGGGGGCGACACGGGTCCAAGCGATCTGGCGGAAGCGGTCGAAGGGATTTCCTTGGTCGAGGCGCCTACCGCGGAAGCTGAGGCCGAGGTGATCGCGCTCATTTTGCGGGAATCCTTGGAGACGACGGAGAAATCGGCGGCGCTGGTCACACCGGACCGGACGCTCGCCCGGAGGGTCGCAGCGCGCCTCGAAAAGTGGAACATCCGGGTCGACGATTCCGCCGGTGCGCCGCTCGCCAAGACGCCGCCTGGAGTCTTCATGGACCTGGTGATCGACGCCGTCGATTCGGGATTCGCGGCCCTGCCGCTCTTAGCGCTGTTGAAACACCCACTGGCGCGGCTGGGGCGGAGTGCCGCGGACATCCGGGGGAGCGCAAGGGTGCTGGAGTTTGCGGCCTTTCGCCAAGCCATACCGGCCACGGGCCTGGAGGGCGCGCTCACCGCGTTGCGCCGCACCCGGACCGGGCTTGAACCGGCTGGGTATTCATCTGCCAACAGGCAACACCTGGGCAAGGAAGACCTGGAGAACGCGGAACAGCTTGTCGGCGACCTCTCGCGGGCCTTCGCGCCACTCTCCGAGTTCTTCAGCCGAGGATCCAAGTCTACAATCGCTGAGCTGGCCGCCGCCCATGTCACCGCAGCCGAGGCGATTGCACGTGACAAAACCGGCGACCATGGCGCGCTTTGGAGCGGCGAGGCGGGTGAGGCCCTGGCGCCGATCCTAGCCGAGATCATCAGCGGGGCGAATGTCGGGCCCCGGATCTCGCCCCGCGACTACGCCGAGATCTACCGGAACCTGGTGATGGGTCCCATGGTGCGGCCCCGCCGGCCGGCCCATCCGAGGCTCCATATCTGGGGTCCGCTGGAGGCGAGGTTGCAGCAGGCCGACGTCGTCGTGCTGGGGGGCTTGAACGAAGGCGCCTGGCCACGAATTGAAGAAGCTGACGCCTGGCTGAACCGCCCGATGCGCAAGGAAATCGGCCTGCCCGCACCGGAGCGGCGCATTGGTCTGGCCGCCCATGACGTGGCCCAGTTGTGGGGCGCGGAGAAAGTCGCGATTACGCGCGCCGAACGGCAAGAGGGCGTGCCCACCGTGCCGTCGCGCTGGCTGCTTCGCCTGGAGGCGGTGCTGGCGGGCGCGGGCATCGGCAACGGACTTCGCCCCGCCGAACCCTGGCTCGCCTGGGCGCAAGGGCGTGACGTCGTTGAGGCGGTGAAGCCAGCTCCCCGGCCGGCACCGAAGCCGCCGGTCGAGGCGCGGCCCCGACGCCTCAGCGTGACCCGCATCGATGACTGGATCGCCAACCCCTACGCGATCTTCGCCCGCGATATTTTGGGCCTGGCGCCCGTGGAGCCGATCGGTGGCGAGCCCGATGCGGCTTTGCGCGGGCGGCTGGTGCACGACGTGATGCAGCGTTTCGCCGCGCGCTATCCCCAGGAGCTGCCGCAAGAAATCGCGGGCGAACTGATGCTGTTGGCCGATAGGCTCTTCGAGGAATTTGGCGCGCACCCCAGCATCCGCGCCTTTTGGCGCCCCCAACTGGAACGCTTCGCCCGCTGGTTCGCGGAGACCGAGCCCGACCGGCGCCTTGGGATTACCCGTTCGTTCGCGGAAGTACCGGGCGAACTCGATATCGAAGCCGCCGCCGGCACCTTCACCTTGCGGGCCCGCGCCGACCGGATCGATCTCGCACAAGGTGGATTGACGATTTACGACTACAAGACCGGCCAACCGCCCACCAAAGCCGCGGTCAGCGGCGGCAGGGCGACGCAACTGCCGCTCGAAGCGGCAATAGCCCAAGGCGGCGGATTTCGCGGAATTGAATCGCACGACATTCAGGCCCTGCGCTTCATCTGGGCATCGGGCGGCCGGGTTCCGGGCGAAGAACGGGACGTCTCGAACGGCGAGGCGGGTGCGCTGGCCGAGCAGGCGTTGGCGGGATTGCGGGCGCTGATCGAGGCCTTCGACCGCCCCGAAACGGCCTACGAGGTTCTGCGCCGGCACGGCTTCGAGGCGCGCTACCGCTATGACGACTACGCCCATCTGGCCCGAGTTGCCGAATGGTCGAGCGTGGACGCTGGGGCAGAATGAGATGACGGCGGCCACGATCAAACAGCAGGCGGACAGCAACCAGCGCCGCGCCGCCGATCCGCAAGCCTCGGCCTGGGTTTCCGCAAGCGCGGGCACCGGCAAGACATCGGTCCTGATCAATCGGATTTTGCGGCTGCTGCTGACGGGCGTGAAGCCGCAGCGAATTCTCTGTCTCACCTTCACCAATGTCGCCGCCGCCGAAATGCAGAACAGGCTGCATGAGAGGTTGATGGAATGGGTGTCGATGCCAGAGCCGGCTCTGGCGGAAAAACTCCAAGACCTGACCGGCGAGGCGCCCTCCCAAGACACGATCGCGCGCGCGCGCCGCCTGTTCGCACGGACGCTGGAGACCGAGGGTGGTCTCAAGATCCACACCATTCACGGCTTTTGCGAGCGCATGTTGCACCGGTTTCCCCTGGAAGCGGGGATCGCCGCCGATTTCACCGTGTTGGACGAAGCGTCGGCCGCCGAGCTTCGGGCCCAAGCGATCGACCGGGTCCTGACGTCCGCCGCCGACGCGGAGACGCCGCTAAACCGGGCGCTCGGCGAGGTCGTCGCATTGTCTGCCGAGCAATCCTTTCGCGAATTGCTCGCCTCGGCGCCACGCCAGGATCGGATCTCCGGGCGGCACTCGGGCGACAGGTCCGAAGAGCAAGTTTCAGCCTGGCTCTCCGAGCTGCTTGGACTGGCGGCACGCCGCGACCGCACCGAGGTACGGCAGGAAATCGCCGCGCTGCTCGACGACGAGACGTTGGATAGGGCCATTGCCGTGCTCGCTTCTGGTGGCAAGAGCGATCAGGGCCGGGCGGGGCATCTGAGCCGGGCCAGGCAGGCCTCGGCGCCAGAGACGCGCGCTGACGCCTTCCGGGCGGCGTTCCTAACCAAGGGAGGCGATCCCCTTGCCAGGGTCATTACCAATGAGCCGGCGGGGCGCGAGCCTGAGATCGCGGGAGCTTTAGCGGCAGCCCGCGACCGTTGCCACGCCCTAGTGCTCGAAGATCGCGCCATCGGGCTGGTCGCCGCTAACAGCGCGCTCGCACAATTGAGCGCGGCGATGCAGCGGGAATACCGCGCGGCCAAGGCGGCGCGCGCGGCGCTGGATTACGACGATCTGATCGTCAAGGCCGCGGATCTATTGCGCCTCTCCGAGGCGGCGGCTTGGGTGCTCTACAAGCTCGACGGCGGCATCGACCACCTCCTGGTGGACGAGGCTCAGGACACCAGCCCGCTGCAGTGGCGGGTGATCGATTCGCTCACGCACGAGTTCTTCAGTGGCGAGGGCGCGCGCGAGGTCGAGCGCACGGTTTTCGCGGTGGGCGACGAGAAGCAGTCGATTTACCGCTTCCAGGGCGCCGAGCCCAAGCAGTTCGCGTCCCAGGGGAGCGCCTTCGCCAGCCGCGTGCGGGATGCGCAGAAGACCTGGCACGACGTGCCGCTGAACCTCTCATTCCGCTCGACCGCCACCGTGCTTGAAGCTGTGGACGGCGTTTTCGCCGAGCCGCGAGCGGCGGCGGGGCTGACATGGGAGGGCGAGCTCAGCCCGCATTTTGCCAACCGCACGGACCAGACCGGAAGAATCGAGATCTGGGAGCCGGAGGTTCCGAGCCCGCGCGACGAGGTGCCGCCCTTCGAGCCCTGGCGCGCGGCCAAGGCGCCGCGGGAGGCGCCAGATCGATTGGCCCAGCGGATCGCCGACAAGATCAAATATTGGCTCGACAACAGGATCGCCCTGCCGTCCAAGGGCCGGCCCATCGAGCCTCGCGACATCTTGATCCTGGTGCGCAAACGAAGGCCCTTCGCCGCGCCGATGATCCGGGCGCTGAAGGAGCGCGGTATTCCGGTTGCGGGCGCCGACCGGATGCGCCTCAGCGAGCAGATCGCGGTGATGGATTTGATGGCCTTGGGCGATTTCGTGCTGCTTCCCCAAGACGACCTGACGCTCGCCACGGTGCTAAAGAGCCCGCTGATCGGGCTCGATGACGACGATCTCTTTGAGCTTGCCCATGGGCGGCGGGGAAGCCTCTGGGAGGCGCTTAGAGACGGGGCCGGCCAGGCAGAGAAGTTCGCCCGCGCCCACGAACGGCTGCAGCGCTGGCTGGCGCGCGCCGATTTCCTGGCGCCTTACGAATTCTTCGCGGCACTTCTAGAAGAGGATGGCGGCGCGATCCGCCGCGGCATGATCGGACGGCTTGGGCCCGACGCGGCGGACGCCATCGATGAGTTCCTCAACCTGGCGCTGGGCTATGACGCCGATGAGCTGCCCTCGTTGCAAAGCTTCTTGCATTGGGTGCGCCGCGCCGACGTCGAGATCAAGCGCGACATGGAGCAGGGCCGCGACGAAGTAAGAATCATGACCGTGCACGGCGCGAAGGGTCTGGAAGCCAATATCGTGTTTCTGCCCGACACCTGCGCGACGCGGCGTCCGGGCGCGAACCTGCTGTCCATAGAAACGGACGAGGAGGCGGGCGACGGCCATGAGAACTGGATCTGGGCGCCCTCCGGGCTTTCCCGGCTCGATCTGGTCCAGCGAGCCAAGGCGCGGATCGACGAGTTGGAGGCCCACGAATATCACCGGCTGCTTTACGTCGCCATGACCCGGGCCCGGGACCAGCTTTATGTCTGCGGCTGGGAGGGCATCAAGGGGCGCGACCAGGGCTGCTGGTACGACTTGATCTGGGAAGGGCTAAAATCGCGGGCGTCGGAGGCGCGCGACGAGCATGGCGAAAAGGTCTGGCGCATCGCAGGCGAAGCCGCAGTCGAAGCCGTGGCTGCAGCCGGAGACGGTTCCGCTGAGGCCGCAGCCGAACCCTTGCCCGATTGGGCCAAATTGAATGCTTCCCAAGAGGTCCGCTCCGTGCTTGCGGTGACGCCTTCTTCGGTGGTGCTAGGGCCACCGGAAGCGGTGGACCAGACTTTTCCCGAACAATCGGCGTCTTCGCCTGCCGCGTTGGCCGAGCAGTCTCGCTTTGCCCGCGGCAGGCTGATCCACACCTTGCTGGAGCACCTGCCGGGATTGGATCCAGGCGAGTGGGAGACCCGCGCCAAGGCGTTTGTGGAGGCGCGGGGAGGCGAACTGGAGCCCGAGACCCGTAACGAGATCGTGGCCGAAGTCATCAGGCTATTGAGTGATGCCGAATTCGCGCCCCTGTTCGGGCCGGGCAGCCAGGCCGAAGTGCCCATTATCGCTCGTTTTCCGGGCAAGCAGGATGGGCCGGGCTTGGAGATTTCGGGCCAAATAGATCGGCTGGTGATTGGGGCGCAAGAGATCCTGATCGCAGACTACAAGACCAATCGCCCGCCCCCCGAAAGCGTGAATGATGTGGCGCCGGCTTATCTGGCGCAGCTCGCCGCTTACCGCATGGCGCTCGTCCGCGCCTACCCGGGAAAACCGGTCCGCTGCGCGCTGGTTTGGACAGCCAGTCCGGCGCTGATGGCCATTCCTGGCGACCTGCTGGATGCTTACGAGGACGCCATCAGAACGCGTGCCGAGCCGCAGCCTTGACGCCCACCCGGAGGCCACCTACGTTCCTCGGCAACGAATGCCAGGCCTTCAATTTTAGAAGCTTGGAGAACCAGGAGAACAAGCTAATGGCTACAGAGACCGTTTCCGACAGCACCTTCGAATCCGAGGTCCTCAACGCCTCCACTCCGGTGGTCGTGGACTTTTGGGCCGAGTGGTGCGGGCCCTGCAAGCAGATCGGGCCGGCGCTCGAGGAAATCGCAGCGGAGATGGGCGGAAAGGTCAAAATTGCCAAGCTCAATATCGACGAGAATCCGTCGACTCCCGGCAAGTATGGCATCCGGGCGATCCCGACCCTGATGATCTTCAGCGGCGGCGAAGTGGCCTCGACCAAGATGGGGGCGCTGCCCAAGGGCGCGCTGCTGGAGTGGATCAACGCCACGCTCCAGGAAGCCTCCGCCCAGAGCGCCTGAGCGCCAGCCAATCTAAGTTCTAGCCCGTTGTTCCGGTGGCTTGCGCGCCGCCGCTTTCGGTTGTGTGTGAATCCAGCACGTGGCCGGCGAGATAAAGCGAACCGCAGATCAGAATCCGAACAGGCTCCGAGGCCGCTGCCTGGCTTAGCCCGAGCGCCTCGGTTAGGTCCGAAGCTGCCTGGGCCTCGATGCCGTTGGCCCGAGCCGTATCGGCTAGGGTCGCGCCATCGAAGCAGTTGCGCTCGCCTGGGATCGACAGCGTGCCGGCCCATTGCGCCAGCCCTTGAAAGGCGTGGAAAAAGGCGTCCGCGTCCTTGTTCGCCATCATGCCGCAGACCAGATGCAACGGACGGGGAACCCGCTCCTCCAGCTCGGCCATGGTGCGCGCCAGCACTTCGGCGGCGGCCGGATTGTGGCCGCCATCGAGCCAAATTTCCGTTTCGGGGTGGACGTGCGCATGCAGGCTTCCGGCGGGCAGCAGATCGAGCCGGGCGGGCCATTGGGCCGTTGAAAGTCCTTTTGCCAATGCAGCTTCGATGCCGCGGCGGGGCAAGATTTCCAGTGCCGCGCTGATGGCAGTAGCCGCATTATCGATTTGGTGGCGTCCGATCAGCTTCGGAAGCGGCAAATCCAGCAGCTCGTGGGGCGTCTGGTAGATCAGGCGGCCATGCTGCTCATAGGCGTCCCATTCACGTCCCGCGACCAGCAGCGGCGCGCCGAGATCCGCGGCCCGATCCTCGATCTGGTCAAGGGCTTCGCGCCGTTGCGGCGCCACCACGCAGGCAACGTCGGGCTTGATGATGCCGGCCTTCTCGGCCGCGACCGCCGCGATCGTCTTGCCCAGGAATCTCGTATGGTCGATCGAGACGGGCGTGATGACGGTGAGGCGTGGGCGTTCCACCACATTGGTTGCATCCAGCCTGCCGCCGAGCCCGGTCTCGAGCAGCACGAAGTCGGCCGGTGTCTCGGCGAAGGCCAGAAACGCTGCGGCCGTGGTGATCTCAAAATAGGTGATGGGCTCCTTGCCGTTGGCTGCCATCGCCCTCTGCAGCACGTCGACCAAATTTCCCTCGCTGATCGGCGCATTACCGGAATCGCCGGCAAGCCCGATGCGCTCATGGAAATGCACCAGATGCGGCGAAGTCAGAGTGTGCACCCGCATGCCGGCGGCTTCCAGCATCGCCTTGAGAAACGCGATCACCGAGCCCTTGCCGTTGGTGCCAGCCACGTGAACCACCGGCGGGAGCTGTTGCTCGGGCGAGCCCAACGCACTCAGAAGGCGTTCGATCCGGCCAAGCGATAGGTCGATGGATTTGGGATGCAGCCCTTGCATGCGCTGCAGCAGCGCCGTGCTCGGCAGTTCTCTGGCGGCGACCTCGGGGGACTCGGGGCCCGCGGGGCCGGGTTTGGCTTGGGTCATGGTGACAAGGGGTCGAAAGAGCCGCGCTCAGGCTTCCGGAGGGGGCGGGGCCGGGCGCTCGTCAGACGCGGAATCGGAGGCCACTTCGACGAGCGGATGCTCGACATCGTTGGCTGCCGCAATCTCCGAGGGTGGCGCCAATTGGGTCTTCTTGCCGTCGAACAGATGTTCTTGTGGCCGGTCGAGCATGTCTTTGTGCAGCAGGGTCCTGCACAGCCGGCTCAGCGTGTCGCGCATATGGTGGCGGTGGACGACCATATCGACCATGCCGTGTTCCAGCAGATATTCGGAGCGCTGAAAGTCCTTGGGCAACTTTTCGCCGATGGTCTGCTCGATCACCCGGGGACCGGCAAATCCGATCAGCGCACCGGGCTCGGCGATATGTATGTCGCCCAGCATAGCGTAGGAAGCGGTGACGCCGCCGGTGGTGGGATTGGTGAGCACCACAATATAGGGCAACTGGGCTTCCCGGAGTTCTTGGACGGCGATCGTGGTGCGGGGCATCTGCATCAGCGAGAAAATGCCCTCCTGCATCCGGGCGCCGCCCGACGCCGCGAACAGGATGAACGGGACCATGGCGTCGACCGCGGAGCGCATCGTTGTGATCACCGCTTCGCCCGCCGCGCGCCCCAGCGAGCCGCCGAGGAACTGGAAATCCTGGATGGCGGCGACGATGTCGAGGCCGTCCAGCTTGCCCTTGGCCGCCATCATTGCATCGTTCATGCCGCTCTTGGAGCGGGCATCCTTCAGCCTGTCGCTGTATTTGCGCTCGTCGCGAAACTTCAGCGGATCGTCGGAGACGCTGGGAAGATCAATATTTTCATAGTCGCCATCGTCGAACAACGTCTTGAGCCGCGACTTGGAGTTCATGCGCATGTGGTAGCCGCTGGCCGGCACCACGAACTGGTTCGCCTCCAGATCCTTGTAATAGATCATCTGCCCGGTTTCCGGGCATTTGACCCAAAGATTGTCCGGCATTTCCCGCTTGCGCAGGATGCGTTGGATTTTCGGCCGGACGTGTTTGTTGATCCAGTTCACTTCGTATGCGCCTCGTTATCGCTGCCTCAATCTAGCAGTCCGGTTACCTTATGTCGCTGTCGCGGGCTCCGCCTGCAAGGCCTGAGCAAGGTTTCCCACCAGATCGGTGACGGTACTCACGGTGTCCTTGGTCGCCCGTCCTTCGCTGGTCAGGCTGGTTTCGATGGCGCGAACCAGCGCCGAGCCGACCACCACGCCGTCGGCATATTCGACCAGGGTTCGGACCTGCTCCGGGGACTTCACACCAAAACCGACCGCTATCGGCAGCTCGCTGCTTGTCTTGATCCGGGCGACGTGCTCGCGCACCGCGCTGAGGTCGGGAGTCTTGGTTCCCGTGATCCCGGCGATCGATACGTAATATAAGAAGCCGGACGCATTTGCGAGCACGGCTGGAAGCCGCTTGTTGTCGGTGGTGGGAGTCGCAAGCCGAATAAAGTTGAGGCCCGCATCGATCGCGGGCAGGCAAAGCTCCTCGTCTTCCTCGGGCGGCAAATCCACCACGATCAGGCCGTCGACACCGGCGTCTGCGGCGTCGGCTAGGAAATCGGTGACGGGATAGACGTAGATCGGATTGTAGTAGCCCATCAAAACCAGCGGCGTTTCGGCATCTATGGCGCGGAACGCGCGAACCATCTCGAGGGTCTTCGCCATGGTCTGTCCCCCGGCCAGCGCCCGCTGGGAGGAGATCTGGATCGCGGGCCCGTCGGCCATGGGGTCGGAAAACGGCATGCCGAGTTCGATCACATCCGCGCCCGCCTCGGGAAGGGCGTTGAGGATCTGCTGTGACGTCTCGAAATCGGGATCGCCGGCGGTGACGAAGGCGACGAGCCCGGCGCGCTTCTGATCACGCAGGGCCTTGAAGCGCTTGTCGATGCGCGTCTTGGGAAGAGCGGCAGCCATGGCTAGATCTCGGTGCCTAGATGCTCGGCGACGGCAAAGACGTCCTTGTCGCCCCGCCCGCACATATTCATCACCAGCAGATTGTCGCTGGGGAGCCGTGGCGCGATCTTGGCCACATGAGCCAGCGCGTGGGCGGGTTCGAGGGCTGGAATGATGCCCTCCAGGCGGGTGCAAAGCTGAAAGGCGGCAAGCGCCTCCTGATCGGTTGCAGCCGCATAGGTGACCCGGCCGCTATCCTTGAGCCAGGCGTGCTCGGGGCCGATACCCGGATAATCGAGACCGGCGGAAATAGAGTGGCCCTCGATAATCTGCCCGTCACTGTCCTGAAGCAGATAGGTCCGGTTGCCGTGCAAGACGCCGGGATGACCGCCGTTCAAGGACGCGGCGTGCTCTTCCGGGTGCTCGAGCCCGAGGCCCGCAGCTTCGACGCCGTAGATCGCGACCTGCTCGTCATCGAGGAACGGATGGAACAGCCCCATGGCGTTGGAGCCGCCACCAATGCAGGCGACCAGGGTGTCGGGCAGCCGGCCCTCGCGCTCCAGCATCTGCTCGCGTACTTCCATGCCGATAACCGACTGGAAATCGCGGACCATGGCTGGGTAGGGGTGCGGTCCCGCCACCGTGCCAATGATGTAGAAGGTGTCGTCCACATTGGCGACCCAATCGCGCAGCGCCTCGTTCATGGCGTCCTTCAGCGTGCCCGAGCCCGCCGTCACCGGGCGCACCTCGGCGCCCAACAGGCGCATGCGGAAGACGTTGGGCTTCTGCCGCTCGATATCGGTGGCGCCCATATAGACCACGCAGGGCAGGCCGAAGCGGGCGGCGACGGTGGCTACCGCCACGCCGTGCTGCCCGGCGCCGGTCTCGGCGATGATGCGGGTCTTGGCCATGCGCCGGGCCAGCTGAATCTGACCCAGACAGTTATTGATCTTGTGGGAGCCGGTGTGGTTCAGCTCGTCGCGCTTCAGATAGATCTTGGCGCCGCCGAACTCCTCCGTCAGGCGCTCGGCGAAATAGAGCGGGCTCGGCCTGCCTGCGTAATGGCAAAGCAGTTCGCGCAGCTCCTCTTCAAAGGCCGGATCCGCCTTGGCGTCCTCATAGGCCGCTTCGAGATCGAGGATCAGCGGCATCAGGGTCTCGGCGACAAAGCGGCCGCCATAGAGCCCGAAATGCCCGCGCTCGTCGGGGCCCGTGCGATAGGTGTTGGGCTTCATGATGTCAGCTTGTTCGGCCATGGCTGTCGACGTTGTTGCTTTTAACTCTAACCTTCCGCCGCCGATTTCGCCCTCTCGATGAACTGCCGGATCAGATCGGCATCTTTTTCTCCCGGAGCCCGCTCAACTCCCGACGATACATCCACCATAGGCGCCTTGGTGAGGCCGATGGCTTCCCGGACATTATCAGGTGAGAGCCCGCCCGACAGCATGAATGCGTCGCGCTCCTTAATGCCTGTGAGCAGACGCCAGTCGAAGGGGACGCCGTTGCCGCCAGGCAGCTGTGTCGATGCATCGGCAGCGGGCTTGGCGTCGAAAAGGATGATGTCGGCGAGGTCCGCGTAAGACTTTGCCGCCTCGCTATCTCCAGGCTCTGCGATGTGAACCGCCTTGATGAGCTTGCGTCCGCAGAGCTGCTTGATCTCCGCGACGCGATCCGGGGTCTCGTTCCCATGCAATTGGATATAGTCGGGGGCTACGGCCTCATTGACGCGCATGACGTCCTCGTCGCTCGGGTCCACCAACAGCGCCACGCTCTTCGCACCCGTACCCGCCGCCGCGACCAGCTCGCGGGCGGCCTCCTCCGAGACGTTGCGGGGGCTTGGGGGATAGAACACCAAGCCGAAATAGTCCGCGCCCGCTTCCAGGGCGGCACGGAGCGCCTCATGGGTTTTGATCCCGCAAATTTTTGTCTTCACGGTCATTGGCCTGATTTGGGGTTGGGCTGTCGCGGGGCCTCAGCGCTCCCACGACGCACCAAATTAGGCGATCGGCCTGGCCCTGTCCATGGAGAGCGTTTGGCCGTTATTCCCTTAGTCCGCTGGCGGCGCCTGTTCCAGACGGGGCGGGGCGCTCGTCTCCATCAGCTCAGTCAGGCGGTTCGCCTCCTTCTGCCACTGGGCTGCTTGGCGGCTTTCGTCGCGCGCCCGCTTGCGCCACTTGCCTTGGCCCAGCCACGTGGCAAGGCCGCCCAACAGCAGGCCGAGCAGCAACGCGGCGAACAGCAAAAGAAACAGGGGCGTTTCGATCGCTAGCGCCTGATCGGCGGGCGAGACGGGATCGATCACCAGCCGCACCATATGGCGGTTCACCACGGCGAGCGCTATCAGGACAACCGCCGCGGCTAGAATGACGGGATACCAGAAAAGCTTCCTGAGCACGCTCACTCCTCGCGCTGCGTGGGAGCAATTCTAGTATGAACCGCCACCACCCTGGGAATAGTCACGGTTTAGCCGCTCCCTCAAGTCCTTGCCGGTTTTGAAGAACGGCACGAACTTCTCATCCACGAATACTGTCTCGCCGGTTCTGGGATTTCGCCCCTGGCGGGCAGCGCGATGCTTGACGGTGAAGGCGCCAAAGCCTCTCAACTCGACCCTGTCGCCACGGGCAAGGGCGGCGACGATCTCGTCGAAAATAACATTCACTATGCGCTCGATGTCGCGCTGATAGAGATGGGGATTGGAAGCCGCGATCTTCTGGATCAGTTCAGACTTTATCATGGGACCAGCCTTAACTGCGGCATCTTATTGAAGTTATTGGCCGAATCCAACCCTTTCAGTCAATCGGAGGGTGCCAAAGGGAAACCAGCCCGTCAAGCTGTCCACCGCCGATACCGGCCCCATCGGTTATGGCGCGCTCGATCGTCTGGGCTGAGACGCCGGTCAGCTTGGAGATGATGGAGGCAACCGCCGAACTCGCGCCAAAGCTGTAGGAGGGACCCTTCCAATCGAAGATCTTGAGATCCTTCGGAATATTGCGTTTTTCTTCCAGCCACTTCACCGCGGCCCGCTCGCCGCCGATCTCGTCGATCAGCCGAAGGTCAAGCGCCCTGCGGCCCGAATAGACGCTGCCCGCGCGAAGCCCCGGAACGGCGTCGGGCTGCAGAGCGCGCCGTTTCACTACCAAGTCCAGGAACCAGGTCTGCGATTCCAGCACCATCTCCTGCGCGAGCGCCCGGCCCTCTTCATCGAGCGGCTGGAAGGGCGAGGGATTGGCCTTTAGCGGGCCGCTCTTGATCTCCTCGACCTTGATGCCGAGGAATTTCAGCAACTCGGTCACTTCGGCCCATTGGAAGATCACACCGACCGAGCCGGTAATGGTGTTGTTCCGCGCCACGATGTGGTCGCCGGCGATCGCCGCCAAATAGGCAGCCGACGTGGCGACGGTGCCGAACACCGAGACCACCGGCTTTTTCTCGGAGACCCTGCGGATCGCCTCATAGAGCGCTTCGCCACCGGTAGTAGTGCCGCCGGGGCTGTTGATACGAAGAATGACCGCCCTGACCTGCTGGTTTTCGGCGATCTCATCGAGCATCTTTTGCTGCTCGCGGTCGTCCTGAATGATGCCGCTGACGGTGACCCGCGCGATATGGGGCCGGATGCCGGCGGCGATGCCCAAATCATCGATGTTGAAGAGTAGAAAGCCGCCCAGCCCAAGGGCGAAGATCAACGCCGCAAGACGCCAGAACGAGAGTCGCCGCTTTAGGCGTCTGCGGTCTGCGAGAACATCAGCTTGCAGCGACATGAGCGATCGATCTCAGGCTAGGCGCGCGGGCATGCAATATGCTGCGACCCTAGGCCTCGCCTTCGGTTTCTGCTTCCGTCTTGTCGTCCTTCTTGGCGGCAGTCTTCTTGGTGGTCTTTTTGGCGGCGGCCTTCTTGGGCTCGGCCTTTTCCTCAGCTTCAGCCTCGGCCTTTTTCGTCTTCTTCGGCGCTTTCTTCTCGGGCTCGCCGGCGTCCTCGGCCTCAGTGTCGGCCTTCTTGGCCTTCTTTGGCGCGGCCTTCTTCGCCTTGGTCTCGGTCTCGGCTTCGCCCGCAGCTGCGTCCTCGGCCTCAGCGTCGGCCTTCTTAGCCTTCTTCGGCGCAGCCTTCTTCGCCTTGGTCTCAGTCTCGACTTCGCCCGCAGCCTCTTCCTTGGCCTCCGCCTTGGCGGGGGCAGGAGCGGCTTCACCGTCGTCGTCCCCTTTGGCCTTGTCGAGCGCGGCGCCCAGAATATCGCCGAGCGAAGCGCCGCTGTCGGTGGAGCCGTATTGGGCCACCGCATCCTTCTCTTCCTTGATTTCCAGCGCCTTGATGGAGACCGTGAGCTTGCGGGTCTTGGCGTCGATCTGGGTCACCACCGCGTCGATCTTCTCGCCCGCCGCAAACCGGTCGGGGCGCTGCTCGGAGCGTTCCCGGGAAAGATCGGAACGGCGGATGAAAGCGGTCATGCCGTGGTCCACTAGCTTGACCTCGAGGCCGTTATCCTTGACCAGCGCGACCTCGCAAGTGACCCGGGCGCCCTTCTTCAGGCCACCGCCGGCCTGCAGGGGATCGCCGCTGAGCTGCTTGATGCCGAGAGAAATCCGTTCCTTCTCGGGATCGGCCTCCAGCACCACGGCCTTCTGCATGTCGCCCTTCTTGAAGTCCTTGATGGCTTCTTCGCCCGAGCGGTTCCAGTCCAGGTCGGAGAGATGGACCATGCCGTCGACGCCGCCATCGAGCCCGATAAAGAGGCCGAACTCGGTGATGTTGCGGATCTCGCCCTCGACCTCGGTCCCGGCCGTATGGGCTCCCGCAAACTCGCTCCAGGGGTTCTCCTGGCACTGCTTGAGGCCAAGGGAAATCCGGCGCTTCTGGTGGTCCACTTCCAGCACCTGCACTTCGACCTGCTGGCTGGTTGAGACGATTTTGCCCGGATGCACGTTCTTCTTGGTCCAGCTCATCTCGGAGACGTGGATCAGTCCCTCGACGCCGGGTTCGAGCTCAACGAACGCGCCATAATCGGTGATGTTGGTCACGGTTCCGGTGAGGCGGGTGTCGACCGGATATTTTGTCTCGATGCTCTCCCAGGGGTCGGCCTCGAGCTGCTTCATGCCGAGGCTAATGCGCTGGCTTTCGGGATTGATGCGGACGATCTGCACCTTGACGGTGTCGCCCACATTCAGAATCTCGCTTGGATGGTTGACCCGGCGCCAAGCCATGTCGGTGACATGGAGCAGGCCGTCGATGCCGCCCAGATCGATGAAGGCGCCGTAATCGGTGATATTCTTCACCATGCCTTCGATCACCTCGCCCTCTTTGAGCTTCGCCACGATTTCGCTGCGCTGCTCGGCACGGCTTTCCTCCAATACGGAGCGGCGTGAGACCACGATGTTGCCGCGCCGGCGGTCCATTTTCAGGATCTGGAAGGGCTGGGGCGTATTCATCAACGGTCCGATATCGCGGACCGGACGGATATCGACCTGGCTGCCCGGTAGAAACGCTACCGCGCCGTCGAGATCCACCGTAAAGCCACCCTTGACGCGGCTGAAGATCACGCCCTCGACCCGCTCGGTTTTCTTGAATTTCTCTTCCAGCCTGACCCAGCTTTCCTCGCGGCGCGCCTTCTCGCGTGACAGCACCGCCTCGCCAAGCGCGTTTTCCACGCGCTCCAGGTAGACTTCGACGGTGTCGCCAACGGCGAGTTCCGCGTCGCGTCCAGGCATTGCAAATTCTTTGACGGGAACGCGGCCTTCCGTCTTCAACCCCACATCGATGACGGCCAAGTCCTTTTCGATGGCAACCACGGTGCCGGGCACCACGCTGCCTTCGCGTAAATCCGATGTGCCGAAGGATTCTTCCAACAACGCGGCGAATTCATCCCTTGTGGGATTCATTTCGCTAACTTGCGGATCGCTCATCAATACTCCTCAGTAACCGCCCAGCCAGTCAGCCATTCAATCATATTGCCTGATGCGCTTGCTGGCTAACCGGCAATTGTTCGTGAATGCGATCCGCTGTGCCGCGAATTCCACCGTCGTCTGTGCTGTCTGCCGGTCGGGGTTCGAGTGGGCTTGGAGGCTCGCACATCCGCCCAAAACTAAGGGCCGCGCCCCGCTCGATCGATGGCAGCGTCGATCAGCTCGACGGCGGCCTTAAACGCGGCCTCTATATCCAAATTCGTGGTGTCGAGCAAGTGCGCGTCGGTGGCGGGTTTCAGCGGAGCGGCGGCGCGTTCGCGGTCGCGGGCGTCGCGGGTGCCGATATCGGCCAGCACCTCGTCGTATCCGATCTCGCTCCCCCCTTGGGTGAGCTCCAGATGGCGCCGGCGCGCGCGCTCCTCATCAGAGGCGATCACGAAGAACTTCACATCCGCCTCGGGACAGACCACGGTGCCGATATCGCGGCCGTCCAGCACCGCGCCGCCAGGCCGATGGGCGAAGGCGCGCTGCTGCTCGAGAAGGACGGCGCGGACGCCCGGATGCCGCGCGACGATCGAGGCCGTCTCGCTCACGCCATGCTCGCGCAATCGCTCATCATCGAGGCTGCCGGTATCCAGATCGCGGGCTATTCGCCGGGCGGCTTCGGCGTCATGGGGATCGGTGCCGGCCGCCAGCACGTCGCGCGCGACAGCCCGGTAAAGCGCGCCGCTGTCGAGGTAACCCAAGCCGTAATGCCGGGCCAAATGGCGGGCCAGCGTGCCCTTGCCCGAGGCGGCGGGGCCGTCGATCGCGATGATCATGCCGTACCCTTGCCGGCCACGCGGATGTCGGCGCCGAGAGTGGTCATCAACCCGGGAAAGTCGGGGAAGCTGGTGGCGATCATTTCAGCATCATCGATGGTGACCGGCTGCTCCGCCCCGATCCCCAGCGTCAGGAACGCCATGGCGATCCGGTGGTCCATATTGGTCGCGACAATGCTGCCGCCCGGCACCCGGTCGCTTCCCACCACCACCAAGGTATCGCCATCGATCCTCGCTTCCACGCCGCACGCCGCAAGGCCCTGCGCCATCGAGGCCAGCCGGTCGCTTTCCTTGACCCGCAGTTCCCCCAGCCCCTCCATGCGGGTCTCGCCCCGCGCAAAAGCCGCTACAACGGCGAGACAGGGATATTCGTCGATCATCGAAGGCGCGCGGGCGGCAGGTACGGTGATGCCCTGGAGCTCGCTGGAGCGGACGTGCAAGTCCGCGACCGGCTCGCCGGAGGCTTCGTGCTCGCCTTCGAAGGCGATATCGGCGCCCATCTCGGACAGGCATTGGTAGAAGCCGGTCCGGGTTGGATTGGTAAGCACGTTCTCGACAAGCACGTCGGACCCGGGCGAAAGCAGGGCGCCGGCGGCCAGAAACGCCGCGGAGCTCGGATCGCCCGGAACCACGATCTCGCGCGCCACCAGCTCGGCGTCGCCCTCCACGGTGACGGTGCGCTCGCCGTCGCGTTCGCCGATCGTCACGATGGCGCCGAGATATTTGAGCATTCGTTCGGTGTGGTCGCGGGCGGGTTCGGGCTCGATCACGGTTGTTTCGCCAGGCGCCAGGATCCCGGCGATCAGAATCGCGGATTTGACCTGGGCCGAGGGGACTGGCAACCGGTACCCGATCGGGATCAGGTCGTCGGTGCCGATCAGGGTGAGCGGCAGGGTATCGCGGGGCTCGACCACATTCAGCCCCATCAGCTCCAAGGGCTGCAGCACGCGCCCCATGGGCCGTTGCTTTAGCGATTCATCGCCGGTGAAGGTGGCGGTCATCTCGTGGCCCGCGACCGCGCCCATCATCAGCCTGGCGCCGGTTCCCGAATTACCGAAGTCGAGCGCGGCTTCGGGCGCCATTAGGCCGCCCACGCCGCGGCCCGTCACGAACCATTCGTGCCGCTCGTTCCGCACCTTGGCGCCCAACTGGACCAGCGCCGCCGCGGTCGCCATCACATCGTCCGCCTGAAGCAGCCCGACAATCCGGCTGGTGCCCATGGCAAGCGCCCCCAGGATCAGCGCCCGGTGGGAGATCGACTTGTCCCCCGGCACGGCGACGCGGCCCCTTAGTGGGCCGGACCTATGGGACGTAAGTGGTTGGCGCATTGCCATGGCGGGTTGGTGCCGGGTTGGAGGGCGATTGCGGGTGCTGGCGGAACAGGAATCGCGGACGCGAAGCTCGGCTTCATTCAGCCGCCGGGCGAGCGGGCTGTCAATGCCACGGGCCACCCGGCGAATCACAAGCGTTTTTGGTTTTGACAGGGGCTTGCGGTCGTGGCAATGGGTGGCCGCTGCGATCAGGATTATTGGGGATTTCCCATGGCAAAGCCCTCACGGGGTACGAAGCGGAGCTGCAAGAGCTGCGGCGCGAGGTTTTACGACCTCGAGCGCGACCCCATTGTATGCCCAGCCTGCGGGGTCACCTTCACGGTTGACGCGCCGGCGCCGAAGGCTGCACCCAAGGCCGCGCCTAAGCCTGCGCCCGCGCCCGAGCCCGCGCCCGAGCCCGAGGAACCCAAGCCCAAGCCTAAGCCTAAGCCCGCGGCGGATGCGCCCGAAATCGTCAGCCTCGACGAGGTCGAGGCTCAGGAGGCCGACGATTCGCCGGAGATCGAGGACGAGGAAGCCATCGCCGAGATCGCGGACGACGATACCGACATTCCCGATAGCGACGACGAAAAGGACGCCTTCCTGGAAACGGAGGACGAGCCCGAATCCGACGTCAAGGACATCATCGGCGGCCCGGTCAAGGACGAGGGATCGGCCTGAGGCGGGCTTTCGGCGGACTTCCCAGCTCATCTTGCATGATCTCGGCGCCCATGCTTTTGTGACCGCTCCCGGCCGGGCCCGGAGAGGGCCCAAACAAGCGCCGGATCGCGGGCCGAATGAGCCCGCTGGAAGTGGGGCCATAGCTCAGTTGGGAGAGCGCGTGAATGGCATTCACGAGGTCGGCGGTTCGATCCCGCCTGGCTCCACCATTTCCCTTTCCAACAGCGTAACGACGGTCAGCTGGGATCGCGCCTGTTTCCGTGCGGCGTCCGCGACCCAGCCGGAATCACGTGGCGCATTGGCCGGCCGCTAAAATCGCCCGGCCCATAAATCAAATATCGCTCCAAGACGCCGGGCGCGTGGCCGCGCTCGTCTTCCACCGATTTCCGGAACTCGCCGTCGCTCAGGGGCCGAACTGGATTTGGTCCAAGGACTGGGGCGCGTCGGGTGAGGGGACAAAAATGCTGGAGAACCTGAAGCCGCCGGGCGGAGGATCGAACTGGGAAAACAGGTTCACCGTGGCCTGGTCGATTGCCTCCTGCGAGGCGCCCGGATCGGCGAGCACGCCGAAGGATTGCCGGCCTTCGGGAGTGAGCATGGCGTCCGCCACCATTTGTCCCGGCAGTCCGAGGGCAAATTCGCCGCCCGTCCCGTCCTGCGGTGCAGTCGCGTCGGGCAGCGTAAAGGCGCCGCTGACGGGATCGAAGCCCAGCGCCGATGCGGGGCGTTTTGGCTCGGCGATGGTCTGCTCGGCGATCCGCTGGAAGTCGAGCGCGGTCTCACGCATGCCCGCAATGTCCTGCTTGGTGACCCCCAGCGATGCGAATGTTTCTTGGTCGGGCAGGTTGGCGCCAAAATCATCCGCCTTGAACCGCACACCCTTTTCGTCCGGCACGGATTTGGCGAGCCCGAGCGCGCTCTCGATATAGAGGCAGGTGATCCTGCGCGCTTCGCGGGGGGATGCGCCGAGCAACAGCGTCGTCGCGGTCCGGAGTTCCCCGGCCGTAATGTCGCCCCGCAGGAACTTCACCGCCAGCGCCTCCGTGCTGCCGAAGCGGTTGCCGGTGAGCTTGGAGAGCGCGCTGTCAAAAGTCTCCCGGATCTCGCGTGTTCGGAACTGATAGCGTGCATTTGCGTTGAAGAGTTCGTCGGACAGCCTATCCGAGGCTTCCCCCTTGCCCTTGAGGCCGAGCCGAGTCGTTTCGACGTCCTGGACCAGGCCGTCCTCGAAGGCGCCGGCCATCGAACGCGCCTGTGGTGGGCTGAAGCCTTCGACAATCGGCTCGGCCCCATAGCGGGCGGCGCCGAAGCGCTGCAACTTCTCATTGACTTCGCGCGCGGTCAGGAATCTGGCGCCGTTCTCGTCGATCAGCTCGTCGCGGAGCTTTGTGAGCGCTTCCACGCGGGCTCTCGCCTCGTCGTTCAAGCCCGGCGCATCGAACTTATCGATCTGGCGCTGGATCGCCGCCAACAGCTTGACCGGGCGAATGAAGGGGTCACCGCCCGCCGCGCCGTCCGCCTTGGCGAAATCCCGCGAGGCGTCGAAGCGCTGCAGCATCACGATGCTGCCCGCCATGGTGTTGAGGTCGCCGAGGATGCTCTTCAGGCGATCCTCATCGCCCGGGTTCTGGCCGAGCCCGTCGAAGCCGCGCCGGATGTTGCGCTCGGCATCGGCCCGGCGCTTGCGGTGGAAGGTGAAGAGGTTGGCGCCGCCTCTGCGGTTGGCTAAAGCGTCGAAAGTGAGGGGTTCACCTTGGGATTTGACTTCCAGCATGCCCATCTCACCCTGGGCACGGCGCTTTTCGTCCATGAAGAATTCTTGGATCATCACAGCACCCTCCGTCGCCGGCCGGCCCGCCTCCCCCTTCAGCTGATCACCAATGAATTGCCGTAGTGTTTCTGCGCCGACATCCCGTCGAAATTCTGAAAAGGAACGACCCGTCCCGCCGGTGGCGATTTCGACGCCGACATTTCGGAATAGGGGGCCGGTCAATGGCGAATTGTCGAGTAACGGTCCGACCTGGCTTGGCAGATCCTTGAAATCTCTGCCAAGATCGTCGAACGGGAAGAACGTATTCGGATCGTTTTCCGATCGAACAAATATCTCGTTGCCTGGACCTAGGAAGATCCGGTCACCGCCGAAGGAGCGCCGAGCGCGCGGTTGGCGAGGCTCAGCGCAAAGCCGGCCCGGAACCGGGAGCCGAAGCCAGCTTGACGGCTGAAATCTAGAATTGCGTCGTTAGGCAATCGCGGAACCTCAGCCAGCAGTTGCCGGTCCGATGCTCTCGTAGTTGGGTCGCCCTTTAAGAATCCGGTGATTCCATTCGCCACGGCGTGGCACTCCATTAAGGGTTTGATCTGATGTTTGGCACCGACACCCGTCCGATCGTAGAATCTTTGCCTTTACAGCATTTGTTCGCGTGCAGCGACGTATATTTTACAATAATTTCAGACATAATACAACAAATATATCAGTATAGCTAAGTATATATCTCTTTATCATGTTATATCTAGCTTATTGAGATTTCATATTATCTGCTCATAGCCGCAGCGGCGACGAGTGACCGCTTGCTGGCCCGCGACCGGGCCATCATTGTGTAAGACGATTTGCCTAAGTAAGCTGCGCAACTCCAGGTAGGGAAATGGATGCGAAGCATGAGTCGCGCGAGCAAGATATTTTTGGCCGTGGTCGCCATCATAGCGATGGTAGCCGCCATCTGGTGGCTGCTGCCCGGCGGTCCGGAGTCTATTACCGATGAAGATCGGAAAAAGCTTGGTTGGAAATACGGTCCAGGCAGCTTCACCATCGACTCATCCGGTGCCGTTCTGAGCGTCGAGGATGGCCAAGCCCTTGTCCAAGGGGACTCGGCTAAAGAGTTCATGCGTATGAATACGGGGGGGCAGCGGTTTCCAGCCCGATGCGGTGGTCTTCACCTTCGAAGGTCCACCGGAAAGAAGCGCGACGTTGTACACCAACCACCCCACGGGCCACGTCAAGACGGACGATTGGGACAGGATGATCCATCCGGCCGAGCTCATGTTCAGAATCAAGAGAGGGGCGTCGAGAGATAACCGGTGGCGGGCCAGGGGATACTCGAATGTTACGGTCGACGGCTGGATCCAGACACCGGTTGTGGATCCGCGGATTCCCATGGCCTATTGGGCCTATGGGTACCACACCGACAAGGGTCAGAAATACGTAACCGTAACGGCAATAAAGCTCGAACGGGACGGCTATACCGAAATGCAGTGGATCGGAGAATCAGAGCAGTTTCGGGGCGTGAGGCAGACCATGGACGCGGCGCTGGCGGCCTACCGGCTTCCAAACGGCAATGGCTATTCCGACTTCGACCCCCGTACCGACAAGGTGGCCGAGAACAGCTTAGGCGCGATCGTGGTGGAACGGTTAACCGGTTCAAGCTGGGGGTACTAGAGGACCCGGGAGGCGACGGACAGTTGTGTGCTCCACCGGTCTGGCCCGATATTGTAATGGCCGGTCACTCCAATTAGGCTATTCAACTGTCGGTAGATATCGTGGGACGATCCATGAAACGCTCATCGATTCAAATTGCGATAGCCGCCTGTGGAGTTGCCATTGCGGTCGTGCTGCTGGGGCCCTTGCTTGGCGATCTGTTGACGGATGCGCGCGTGCCGCGGGGGCCCACCATCACCGATGAGGAGCTTCGTAAACTGAATTATGAGTTCGGGCCCGGCACCTTCACAATTGACTCTTCGGGTGCCGTTGTCCGGGTTGGCGTTGATGAGGTTTTCCTCCAGGGCGAGTCTGCGAAGGAGTTCATGCGTCTGAGCACGGGAAACAGCAGGTCTAAACCTGATGCGGTGGTGTTTGGGCTCGAGGGTCCTTTCGAAAGGAGCTCGGTGCTTTACCGGTATTTCCATACAGGGCACGTCAAAACAGATGATTGGGAGCTCGCGATTCAACCAGACCAGCTTATGGCCCATATCAACAAAAACACCCAGGAAGACAACAGGACACGCCCCCCCGGCTACTCTGAGGTCATCGCCGATGGATGGGTCCAAAGGCCGGTTATCGACCGCCAGATACCAATTGCTTATTGGGCGTACAGGTATCACACAAACCGAGGTCAGCAATTTGTCACCGCTGTCGCCTTGAAGCTGGAGCGGCAGGGCTATTCCCAATTCCAATGGATCGGAAGCCCCGACCAGTTTCGGGGCGCGAAGCGAACCCTTGACTCGGCAATCCAAGCCTATCGATTGCCAGAGGGGCAGGGTTATGGCGACTTCGATCCCGGCACCGACAAGGTCTCCAAAGCAGGCCTCGGCGAAATAATCACCAACCTGCTCACCGGTTCCAACTCTACCGAGTAGTTCCACCACGCGGCACCGCCGCCGCGCGCCATTGTTTTGCCCGATCGCCCCGGCTAAGCTATACAACTTTCGGTAGGAAAAAAGATTCAAGCCATGAGCCGATTAAGGATTTTAGTCGGCGCGGTGTTCGCCATCAGCGTCCTGTTGAGCGGGAGTCTGGCGGCGCAGCAGCTAACGGCAGCTGAAAAACAGGCTCTCCTCGACCTGAAATCAAAGTTTGGCCCCGGCAGCTCCACAATCGAATCTTTGAACGGCGCCATTAGCATCGGCAGGGACGAAATCCTTTATGAGGGCAAGAATGCCCGTGAGTTTGTTAATCTTCTAGCGCGACGCGGCGGGTTCACCCCCGATGCCGTAGTTTTCAAGCTGAAAGGTCCATCTGCCGCAAGCTTTGTGACGTATGAGCGCACGAAGACAGGCCACGTCGAAATGGAGGACTGGGAGCGCGAATTGCAGCCCGATGGCGCCGCCCAACAACGTTCAGTAATGTGTGCAACTTCAGGTGGGGAGTAGGAACCAAACCATGAAACGCTGGCGTATTTTGATTGTGGCGGCAGCGCACTCGACGCGATCGTCAATACGCTTGGCGGCGGTTTTCTCATCTGGATTGCCGGCCCTCGCCCGAGAGCATGGCGTCCGCCACCATTTGGGGCGGCAGGCCGATCACGAAGCCACCGCCAGTGTCAGCGGCGCCGGGTTTGCGAGAATAGGACGAAGGCATAGAACAACCACGAACCGATGGCCGATACGGCGCCTGCCACATAGGTCCATGCCGCTGCGCTCAGAATTTTCTCGACGCCGGTGACCTGCTCTTCACCCATGATGATGCCGTGGTTTATCAGCAGGTCCTGTGCCCGCTGGCTTGCATTAAATTCGACCGGCAAAGTGATCAGAGCAAACAGTGTGGAGGAGCCAAACAGAATGACGCCGGCCCATGCGAGAATGGGCGAGCCGATCATGTAGCCGCCAATAAACAGCCAAGGGGCAATTTGGGAGGCCAATTGCACCAGGGGAACGATGAAGCTTCTGGCTTCCAGTGGGAAGTAATCGACCGCGTCCTGCAGGGCGTGGCCCGTCTCGTGGGCCGCGATCCCCGCAGCAGCTATGCTTGGCGTGTAATAAACGTCCTGGCTGAGGCGCAACGTCTTGGAACGTGGATCGTAGTGATCGCTGAGCATGCCAGGCGTCGATTCGATCCTGACGTCATGCAGGCCCTGTGCATCGAGCAGCTGCCGTGCCACCTGGGCACCGGTAACATTGCCAAGCGTGTTGATCCGGGAATATTTGTTGTAGTTCATCTTGATGCGAGACTGGGCGTAGGAGCCCAGCAGCAACCCCGGCAAAACGAATATCCAAAACAAGGGGTCTTCGAACATGCTGAGCCAACACCTTCAGCAGCCTAACGGCAGGGATAATCGCGCCGCAGGGCACCATAAACTGCCTTATAAGCGCGTTGCTCACGTAGCTCGGGGTGGCCGGCAAGCCACGCGTTCATTAAGCCAATCACCTTGGCCAAGGGAACATCGGGAGGCGGGCACAGCCTGCCCAATGGATTGCGAAGCTCGTCGTCGCTCTTGACGATATCGAGCAGCTCGCCGGCATACATTTCGCATATTCTCGGTGTCGGGCTGTCGGGGTAATTCTCGCAGCTTCTGGCCACATCCGCGCCACTCACGGCAACCGACTCGGAAGCAACTGGCGCCGTCCCCAGCATCAAAGCCATAACGGCGCAAATTGTGCGGCAACGCCCCATCATGTTCATGTCTACCAGCTGACCCCTATACGCGACCAAAATGGATACGGCCTCGCTAACAGCCATGCAACCGGGATGCCAATGAATAGTCAATCGTCCGCTTGTGGCTAGGAGCAGACGTTTCCGGTTGCCCAATCCGAAGGCTGCGCGCGAGCCATTAGCGGACACGCCGGCGTCTATGACTCGAAAAAAACAGTGATAGGCTCGTGCTGAACCGTTTGCAGGGAGGATTGACCAATGCAGGGGAAAGTAACCGTCATCGCTTATCACCGGGCAAAACCTGGCAAGGAGGGCGCCCTGCGTGATGCCCTCTTGGCGGTTTGCGAACCCACCCGAGCAGAAAAGGGCTGCATCAACTACGATATTCATGTCTCGCCCGACGATCCAGGGCTGCTCGTCTTCCACGAGAACTGGGAGTCGAAGGCCGATCTGGACGCCCATCTCGCCTCGCCCCATATCGACGATTTCCGAGCCATTGCGCCCGAGCTTCTCGCCGAGCCGCCCGACATCACGCTGTGGAGCGAGATCGACGCGGATTAGGCGCTGCTGGCCCTTCCTTCCGCGTCCCGCCTCAACCCGCCTCCAAACCGACCCCCTGCGCGTTGCGATAGCGGTTCAGATACCCATCCAGATATTTCGCGAACTCCGGACGCTCGCCGAGCGCGAGCAGGTGTGCGAAGGCGCGGGGGTAGGTCGCGGGGCCATCGTCACTGATCGGCTCCAGTCCTAGCGCCGCCAGCGTTTCGCGGCGGCGCTGCTCTTGGAGGAATTGGGCGAGATCGCAGGCAAACGAGATGTCGGCCAGAGTCAGCTCGTCACCGGCGATGAAGGGGTGGCTCCCCAGGGCGCGCTCGATGCCGTCGAGATAGAACGCATAAGCCCCCGCCATGCGGTCTTGGATCGGCGCCGTCGTCTCGTCCAGTCCGAGCAGATAGACCTGGGCCTCGCGGGCGAACACCAGGGAGGCATCCAGAAAGCTGTCGATGCGCGAGGCCTGGTAGGGGTCCCGGCCATAAAGGCCGCTCTCCGGGCTCCCGAGTCGGGCCACCGCACGCAGAATGCTGTTGGACTCGAAGATCCCGATCTCTCCGTCGGGGCTGAAGGCGGCGGGAACCGTCCCGAAGGGATGGACTTCCAGGAACTTGTCCGTCTTGAACAGCGGCACATCGAAGCCGCGGCAGCCCGATCGCGCCAGCGGACTGTCAGCGCTGCGTTCCGCCTCGCTCAGTGGCCGCGCGTCGAAGTCCCAGAGCCAGTCTGCGAGCTTGGCGGGCTTGTCGCCCACGACTTCGACGCCGACGCCGCAAAGCTCGCCCGCGATCTGCGCCTTCCAGACGCGGGGATTGGGCAGGTACGAGAAGATCCGCAGGCCTGAGTCTTCCATGATCTGCTCCCCAACAGTAAATGTTCACATTATGTTCTAATGCGGTTACCGTGGCATTATGGACGAGTGGGACGACAAGAAGCATCTCGAATTCGATATCGAGATGGCGCTGAAGCGCTCGCCCCACCGGGCCAAGAGACAGCAGCCTGAAGGCGTGCTGCGCCTGATGGCCAAGGCGATCGTGGCTAAGTTATCAAAGCGCTGGAAGTTCAAGCGGAAGCCGTCAGCGGAGCCTCACTGACTCAGTTTTCGGGACACCTGTTTGAGACAGTCTGCCAGGCCGATTGCCACGCTAGCCAAGGCGGCGATTGCGGCGGCCGCGGCGTGCGGCTGCGGCCAGCCTGCGAGGTGTTCCCTGCAACCGATCGATTCGAAGCGAGCGGCCTCTTACTTGAAGCCGTAAAAGCTGATCGCCGCCTCTGTTAGCACCCATGTCGCCACCGCCATACCAAGCCTGCAGGTGCCATCGGCCGCCTTGCTAAGGTTCTGCACTAGCCAGGCTTTCGCCTTCGCGCCCATTGGTTCACTTATGCTTTCCACCCTCTCCGAACCCAAAATCTTGGCGAGCTCGGCGGCGTCGGGCTTTGCTATTCCTGCGGCCGTGAGGGCGATGACCAAAGCGTTACTGTCTCCCTCCCCGATGTTGGGAAGGAGCTGTACTCCCTCCCCACGGCTCGAGATGTTCGTCACGTTTCCGCGGACGAGCAGCTGGGTTATCTGGGTGATGGCTTGCGTATCCTTCGCCAACGGGCCAACGGTGATCTCCGCAACGGCCCGGTTGCCTTGGGGCGGGGCCGTCGCGATGAGCTCCACCTGGAGCGCGGCGGTGCCGGCAAGCATGGATGCCACAAACACCAACGTCGTCAGCACCATTAAGACGCTGTAGCAGTTGGATTTTTGCCTCAGAAATCCATAGAGAGTGTGTCTGATACCGGCCATGATTCCCGCCTCCCTGGCGTTCGGAGCTTGCATGTTAGTGACGCTAACTTACCGACAAAACGTGGCAACAAAAAGTTAGTTACACTAACATTAGTCTTTCGGGCGATAACCGGCGATGCTGTCATGCGGTAACCTTGACGCGATGGACGTTTAAGGGGAGCCGCCGGCCGAGCCGCACTGATGGGAGTTGGTCCGAATCACAAGGCCCGGCGAATCACAAGGCCCGGCACTGGGGCCGGGCCAAGTTAATTCTAAGTCTCCTGAGATCCAATTCGAGCCATTATGGTAGCGGCCCCTAGGTCTCCAATTTAATCAAAACCGTGCAACGGGGCTTTAGATTCTCCGGGAGCGTTGTAAATCTGCATCAGCTTGGTGCTGGCGATGGATACTGGTAATCCCGGCGTTGTAGACTGGGGTCGCAGCGCCGCTTGCAATCGCGGCAGCCAATTGGGGAAATCGATTATGGATGTGCGTCCTATTGCGCTAACAGGGATTTGGATCGCGACGCTCACCATGGGCCTGCGCGGACTTGGCCTATTGGTGCAGCCTGAGCTCGTTCACCCGTTGGGCAGCACGGAGCCAATGAACCCGATGTCGACGGCGACGCTGGGAGCCGCCTGGCTCGCGCTCGCAGTCATGTTCGCCTTCGCAGCAATGAAAGAGACAACGGAAGGCTACGTACCGGCGGCCATTGCCCTGGCTATCTTGGTTGTCGTGCGCGCCTATCTGATGTTCGTGACGGGAATGGTGCTCGTCAACACGTCGACCATGATCACCCTCGCGCTCGCGGCCATTATCGCTCTGCTTCTGTTTGGCGCCGCCATGCAGGCGGAGACCGAGGTGAAGCATCAACCCGATCGTCAGTGCAAATGATGGCCGTAGATCCGCGCCTGGAGTGGTTGCGTCGGCCGTTTTAGGCAGGTCATTGAGCCGCGCACCGGTTAGCTATGCTCGATAGTCATGTCCGCTCTCAGCCAACAAGACACCTTGGGGCAAGATGGAACAGACCGGAGCCGTCACGAAAGTGCCAAATCCCTTCAATAGACAGCCGGACAACAATTGTTCGCGCCGTATTCAGGAGGAGGAGCCAGCGATGCCGGTGAGGAGCGTGCAAATGACCAAAAGTATTTCAGCGGTAGCAGCCATCGCCCTGATTTCGTCGCTTGCGGCTTTCGAGGTCTCTGCCGAGCAGGTTTCACAGGAGACCGTGGAATCGCTTTCGGCACCCGACAAGGTCAATACCCGCATTGGCACTCTTCAATTCTCCAACGGCGTGCCGAGTGCTGAGACAGCGCAGAAAATCTTTGACACAATCGACTTTACCCGTGCGCTCAACGTCTACAACAACAGCTTCCGCGGCGCCTCTGCCCTGGCGTTGGTGAAGGGATTTCAGAGCGTCGGCGCAGGCAGCGGCGACATCGTTATTTTCGAGGAATTGATGGACTCGAGTTCGCTGTTCCTGACCGCGAACGCCGATACGATCTATTACCTCGGCTACATCGACCTCTCCAATGGGCCGGTTGTGATCGATCAGCCCTCGGGGGGCCTAGGCGCGGTCAACGACCTGTGGTTTCAGTGGGTAATCGACGTCGGCCGGCCTGGCCCTGATCGGGGTCTTGGCGGCAAGTACCTGATCGTTGGCCCCGGCTATGACGGACCGTTGCCGCAGGGCGGTTACTTCGTGGCACATTCTCGCACCAACACCGTTCTCTATGCTCTCCGCGCCTTCATCGAAAACGGCAACGACCCGAAGCCCGCGGTTCAGAACATCAAGCAAAACCTGAAGATCTATCCCTACAAGCCCGGCAGCTTCGGCACACCCATTGCCGAGGCGCTAGAGGGCAAGGTGCGGCTCGCCGGTGAGCCCGAGATCCCCGAGACGAAGTTCATCAATGGGAGCGGAAAGGCTTTCAA
>Ga0209633_10000352_pt1 | contig 54764 bp, 49 predicted proteins | sample Cruoilmetagenom1_FD_187290 | JGI IMG/M metagenome (GOLD analysis project Ga0209633, IMG submission 187290) | Oil polluted marine microbial communities from Coal Oil Point, Santa Barbara, California, USA - Sample 1 (SPAdes) (version 2) | ecosystem: Environmental > Aquatic > Marine > Oil seeps ... | reverse complement strand
TTATAAGCTAAATCGTAGGTGTTTTGGTGAGCGAATCTTCGATAGGCTAGTTATAGCTAATATTACAGGATTATGAATAATAACGGATATACAAAAAATTTAATATCAATTTTATTGTATATCTGTTTTTCGTAATGAAATAAGATACCATTATATGGTAACAATTTATGGATTTATGATGTTTTACGGACAATCAATCAATTTTAAGTTAACTTGGTATAAGTGAAATTATGTCCAAAAAGAAGCATAAAAATTTAAGTAGCCATTTTTTATCAGTTTCTCTATGATTACAAGCATTTTTAGTAAATCTAAGCCTATAAATTTCGTAATTATTGCGATTTATATCACTTTGCTTTTTATAATTACAAACCACACCTCTCTTTTTTCGGACTTAAATAATGCACTAACAACGCTTCCTAACTGGGTAATTACTTTGTTTTTAGTCTTTCTACTAGACTTTATAGTGGCAAAAAATAACTTAACCCAAAGAAATAGTTATGCTATAATGACCTTTGGTTTGCTTTTTGGCTTGTTTCCAGAAGCCATGACAAATTCAGATTTATTATTGTCTAATTTGTTTATAATTTTTGCTTTAAGACGCTTAATAAGCTTGCACTCTAAACTCAATGTTAAAAAAAAATTGTTTGATGCTGCTTTTTGGATTGCTGTGGCTGCTATGTTTTATTTTTGGGCTATACTCTTTTTTGCTCTAGTTATTGTCGCTTTGATTTACCATTCTCAAAATGATTTTAAAAATGTAATTGTTCCATTTGCTGGTATTGCCACTGTTCTGATTTTACTAATAGTTTATAATATTCTTGTGCATGATACATATATAAGACCTGAAGATTTTAAACGTTATGCGAGTTTAGATTTTACAGCTTATAATAGTAAAGAAAGTATTCTAAAATTCACTGTTTTATTTACGTCATTTGTGTGGACACTCATCTATTATTTTAGAACATTACCAGACAAGAACAAGAAATTGAAACCTTCTTATTTTATTATAGCTTGGTCTTCGATTATTGCCATTTTAGTTGCTATTATTGCTCCATTAAAAAATGGTAGTGAGTTTTTATTTCTGTTTGTTCCATTTTCTATAATTATGGCAAATTATATAGAAGTTATTTCAGAACGTTGGTTTAAAGAAGTATTTATTGCCCTTTTAATTATAACTCCAATTGTGAGCTTACTGTTGTAGTTTATTACCAAAGGCTAAATCACCAGCATCACCTAGTCCAGGTATAATATATCCTTTTTCATTAAGTTTCTCATCTATAGCTGCTATCCAAAGTTTTACTTCAGAGCCAAAGGATTTGCTTACAAAGTCGATACCTGGTTGTGCACCAATAACACTTACCAAATGAATTTCTTTAGGTGTGCCAAAAGGTTTCAAAGCTTCAAAAGTAGCAACCATAGATTGCCCTGTTGCCAACATTGGATCTGCTAAAATTAAAGTTTTGCCTTCTAAACTTGGGCACGCTAAATATTCAACTATAATTTCGAAAGTTTCAGGATTATGTTTGTGCTGTCTATAAGCTGAAATAAATGCGTTTTCTGCAGCATCAAAATAATTTAATAAACCATTATGAAGAGGAACACCTGCTCTTAAAATAGAACATAAAACTATGTCTTTTTTATGTAGAACAGTTTCAGAATTACCCAAAGGAGTTTCTATAGTATGTGCATCAAACTGAAGAGACTTACTCAATTCGTAGCCCATAATTTCACCAATACGTTCAATATTTCTACGAAATCGCATACTGTCTTTTTGAACAGTTTTATCCCTTAATTCTGCCATGAAGGAATTTAAAATTGAAGGAGTCTCTGAGAGGTTATGAATTTGCATATAATGGAAATTGGTTCAGTCGCTAAAGTTAATAATTCAAACTATATTTGTATATCAAAAATCAATTTCATTATGTTTTCACAAAAATCAAACGCAATTTTTCAAGATGTTATTAGAACTTATAAAGTTTTAAATACAGTAGATCAGCCTTTTACAAATAAGTATGATAAAAATGACGATCTCATAGCACATTTATTATATAGAAAATCTTGGATTGATACGGTTCAATGGGCTTATGAAGATATTATTAGAGATCCAAACATAGATCCTGTAGCAGCTTTAAAATTAAAGCGAATGATTGATGCCTCTAACCAAGATAGAACAGATACTGTTGAATATATTGACAGCTATTTCTTAAACAAATATAAAGATGTAACTGTTAACTCTGGAGCAAAAATCAATTCTGAAAGTCCGGCTTGGGCAATAGACAGATTATCTATTTTAGCACTAAAAATTTACCATATGCATCTAGAAACAGTAAGAGAAGATGCAAGTGATTCTCACAAAGCAGCTTGTCAAAAGAAATACGAAGTTTTATTAGACCAACGTGTAGATCTAAGCACTGCAATCGATGATTTGCTTAACGATGTCTCAAATGGAGATAAGTACATGAAAGTTTACAAGCAAATGAAAATGTATAATGACGATGAGCTTAATCCTGTTTTGAGAGGTCAGAAATAACAAATTCCTGCGTAGGCAGGAATCTCATTTTTAGTTTATTTTAATATTTTTCATTCTACAGATGTTGGTGTTTTTTAAATATACTGGCTAAGTCGAAGCTTTTGTCATTCAGAACGAAGTGAAGAATCTCAGTTTGAGATATCTCGGCTGCGCTCAATATGACATACCAAAATTATGTCTAACATACCAAAACACATATTAGTCCTTAGGTTTTCTGCAATGGGAGACGTTGCAATGACAGTTCCTGTTTTGAGAGCACTCACTGCTCAAAATCCCGAATTAAAAATAACAGTTGTTACAAGAGCATTTTTTAAACCGTTTTTTCAAGATTTAGAAAATGTAAACGTTTATGAAGCTGATTTAAAAGGAAAACACAAAGGTGTTTTTGGACTCTATAAATTATCAAAAGAGTTAAGGGTATTAAAATTTGAGGTGGTTGCAGATTTACACAACGTATTACGAAGTAAGATTTTAAAGTTATTTTTCTTCGGGAAAAAAGTAGTGCAATTAAATAAAGGCAGAGCCGAAAAAAAAGCATTGACTTCTGGCAAGTCCTTTCAGCAATTAAAAACCACACACCAAAGGTATGCAGATGTTTTTAAAACCTTGGGTTATTCGATAGACTTATCGCAACCTTCGTTTTCTAAACCAAAACCATTAAAGGAAAATCTAACAACTTTCATTTCAAACAAACAATTCAAAACTATCGGAATTGCACCTTTTGCTGCTCACGAGAGTAAAATGTATCCTTTATCACAGATGGAAGAGGTAATTGCTGAGCTTTCAAAAACTAATAATATTGTTTTATTTGGAGGAGGAAAACAAGAAGTAGAAATTTTAAATCAATTTGAATCGAAGTTCAAAAACGTAAAATCGACAGCAGGTAAATTAAATTTGGAAGACGAACTAGTGCTCATTTCAAATTTAGATGTAATGTTATCTATGGATTCTGGTAATGCACATATTGCAGCTATGTTAGGTAAAAAAGTAATAACGATTTGGGGAGTTACGCATCCTTTTGCTGGTTTTACGCCTTTTAATCAACCAAATGATTTTTCACTTACCTCAAATAGAGAAGAGTTTCCTTTAATTCCAACTTCGGTTTACGGAAATAAATTCCCTGAAGGTTATGAGAATGCTGCGAGAAGTGTATTGGTAGAAGATATTGTGACTAAAGTGAAATCTGTCATTCAGAGCGAAGCGAAGAATCTCTAAAAAATAGTTTTTAAATAAAAAAGACCTATCAGGTTTTGAAAACCTGATAGGTCTTTAGTCTAACGTCTAAAAGCAAAGCGGTCTAAAGTCTAATGTCTCTTTTTCTACACATCATCATAATCCACACTAACATTAGCAGAAGTAGGATGCGCTTGGCAAGTTAAAATTAAACCTTCCGCAACTTCACTATCCGTTAAAATATTGTTTTGTCGCATTTCTGCTGTTCCTTCTGTAATTTTAGCAATACAACTACTACAAATTCCGCCTTGGCAAGAATAAGGAGCATCAATATCTTGTTTTAAGGATGCTTCAAGAATAGTTTCCTTTTGTGACATATTGAATTCAAATTCTTCTTCATCAACCAAAACCTTAATTTTTGTTTGTCCTGATGGTAAATCGCCTTCAACTTTAGAATTTGTATCCACAGGTGCTGTAAATAATTCAAATGAAATCGCTTTTTCCTTCACACCATTTTCAACTAAAACATCTTTTACGGTATGAATCATTTGCTCTGGTCCGCAGAGATAAAAGTTTTCTATAGTAACACCTTTGTATTTGTTTTTTACAATGAGGTTTACAGTACTTTTTTCAATGCGACCAAAAATAGCATCCTTTTCCTGAGACTGACTGTAAATAAAATGAGCATGAAAACGATTACCATATTGCTTTTTTAGCTCAAGTAAATCGCTAACAAACATAGCATCAGCCAATGTTTTATTTCCGTAAACCAAAATGAAATTACTAAAAGATTCGTCTTCCAAAAGTGTTTTAGCAATACTAAGGATTGGCGTAATTCCACTACCAGCAGCAAATGCAGCTATGGTTCTGGTTTTAGCATCGTTGGCTTCAAATGTAAAACGACCATTTGGTTCTGCAACCTCTAATATATCGCCTGCTTTTAAAGTTTCATTAGCATAAACGGAAAACGTACCACCTTCAACTGTTTTTACAGCAACGGTAAGGTTTCCACTATTTTTTGAAGCACAAATAGAATAATCTCTTCTAATGTCTTCGCTATTAATAGTGGTTTTTAAAGTAATGTATTGTCCAGCTTTAAAGCTGAACTTTTCTTTAAGGTTTTCAGGAATATCAAAGGTTATCGAAACAGAATTATCAGTTACCTTGTCAACAGATTTTATAGTGAGTGAATGAAATTGTGCCATTAAAAATTATTTTGTGCAAAAATAAGAAGCTCAACTTTAAAGTTGACTTTGTTTGTAACAAATTAACAATTAAGTTTACTAACTGTATAAACCAACCAAAACACTATGATAAAACATTTTATTAACTTAGAATGGAAAGCATTTACGCGCTCTGCTTCATTTAAAGTGAATTTAGCACTTAAAATATTAATGATTATAGGTGCATTTTTTATGATACTGTATGCTTTGGGATTGGGCGTTGGAGCATATTATATTATTGAAGAGATGGTGGATCCAGATCCTTTAAAAATCATTAATCAATTTTTAATATTCTATTTTATTGTCGATTTAGTCTTTAAGTACTTTTTACAAAAAATGCCTATTGTAAATATTAAGCCATTACTTTATTTACCACTAAAAAAGAATCAAGTAGTGAGGTTCGGAATCAACAAAACAATGATTTCATTCTTCAATATTTGGCATGCTTTCTTTTTTATTCCGTTTTCTATTGTTCTTTTAATAGAAGGTTACTCATTTATAAATGTTTTAGGCTGGCATTTAGCAATGCTCGCTCTAATTTATTGTAATAACTTTATAAATATATTTGTGAACAGTAAGGACAGGGTTTTTTATGCTGTTATTGGAGTCCTAGTAACTTTAGGAGCTTTACTTTATTTCGATATTTTCGATATTACACAATTCACAGCACCAATATTTTCAGCATTCTATACTCTGCCATATTTAGCTATAATTCCATTAGCAATAGCTTATTTGTTGTACACTATGGCATTTAAATATTTTAGAAAGAATTTTTATTTAGATGCTGGTTTAGCGAAAAAAGTGGATATCGCTGAAACGGATAACATGACTTATTTAGACCGTTTTGGGAGTGTTTCAACTTTCCTAAAAAATGATATTAAACTTATTAAAAGAAACAAGCGTTCAAAAATGACCATCTTTATGAGCGTTCTATTTATTTTCTATGGCTTATTATTTTTTACAGGAAGTATTGAAGCATACGATGGTCCTTTTTGGCGAATTTTTGCAGGTATATTTGTTTCAGGTGGTTTCCTGTTTAGTTTTGGTCAATTTGTTCCAAGTTGGGATAGTGCTTATTATCCGCTTTTAATGAGCCAGAATATCCGCTACAAAGAATACTTAGAATCCAAATGGTATCTTATGGTTATTGCAACTATATTTTCAACTATTCTTGCTTCATTCTACCTTTATTTTGGTTGGCAAGCATATATAGCTGTTGTGGTAGGAGCTATTTATAATATTGGCGTTAATTCCCATTTAGTACTTTGGGGAGGGGCTTATATAAAAACACCAATAGATTTAACTTCAGCAAAAAAAGCATTTGGAGATAAAAAATCGTTTAATGTAAAAACGTTGCTACTAACTATTCCAAAATTGTTGTTACCAATGGTTATTTATGCTATAGGTCATTTTGCTTATAATGAAATTTTAGGCTTTGCATTAGTGGCAATTACAGGATTAGCAGGATTATTATTTAAAAACAAAGTATTTAGTATTATCGAAAAGATTTATAAATCTGAAAAGTATAAAACATTAGTCGCTTACAAACAAACCAATTAGAATTATGATTAATACATCCAACTTATCAAAAACATATAATAATAATACCGTTTTAAAAATTGATAATCTAGATATTCCAAAAGGCCAAAGTTTTGGGCTTGTAGGGAATAATGGAGCAGGAAAAACAACCTATTTTAGTTTGCTACTCGATTTAATTCAACCAACCACAGGACATATAAAAAACAACAATGTATTGGTTAATGAAAGTGAAGACTGGAAACCATTTACATCTGCTTTTATAGACGAAACATTCTTAATTGGTTACCTAACACCAGAAGAATATTTCTATTTTATTGGAGAACTTCGTGGGCAAAACAAAGCCGATGTTGATGCATTATTAGCGCAATTTCAAGATTTTTTCCATGGCGAGATTCTTAAACAGAAAAAATACCTCAGAGATTTAAGTAAAGGAAACCAAAAGAAAGCCGGAATTGTGGCAGCACTTATAGGTAATCCAGAAGTGATAATTTTAGACGAACCTTTTGCAAACTTAGATCCAACAACACAAATTAGACTAAAACAAATTATTAAAGATTTAGCCGAAAAACAAGGCGTTACCGTTTTAGTATCTAGTCACGATTTAATGCATGTTACAGACGTGTGCGAGCGAATAGTTGTGTTAGAAAAAGGAAATGTGATTAAAGATTTAGAAACCAATCCTGCGACTTTAAAAGAATTGGAGGCGCATTTTGCAAGTGGAGCAACGGTTTCTCAGGAAGAAGAGTAGTTTTTAGGAAGCATTAAGCAACACATAACCTAATCTTTTTTATCAGTATTTTTTTGTTATAGAAGAGTGTGTCTTTGTGACTTTGCGCCTTTGCGAGAAAATTAAAATATTGATTAACGTAACTCACAAGCAATTAAAATTCAGTTTTTACAACTCTGTATCTACCCTTTTGCGTTTCTGATCCTTTGCGAGTAATTCAAATTCAACTTCAAATTCGACTTCAATTTCAAAAAGATGCTTATTTTTACCACCTAACATACTAAAAATGGTGTGTTTTAGTTATCTATAATACCATATTTCAATATTAAAATGGTGTCAATTTAAATAGAACCAACGTTGAAAACCTATTACAAAATCATATTATCTCTATGTTGTTTGCTAATGCTTACTCAAAGCTGTTCGCGCAAAAAGGATAAATTTATTAACAGACAGTTTCATGCCTTAGGCACTAAATACAATGTGCTTTATAATGGCAACATTGCTTTACAACGTGGAATTGACGGAGTTAATAATGAGTTTACGGAGAATTTCTGGGAACTCTTACCTGTGGAGCGAATGAATGTATCTGAAGATATCTTTCTACCAGGACAAACTAAAAATGCAGATTTTGAACGTGCCGAAGAAAAAGCCATTAAAGCGATTCAGGTGCATGGTATGAATATCAATGGAAAGGAAAAAAATCCGCAGATAGATGAAGCTTATTTACTTTTAGGTCAAGCACGCTATTTCGATCAGCGTTTTGTGCCAGCTATGGCAGCTTTCAACAATATTCTAAACAAATATCCAACGAGCGATAAAATTAACCAAGTTAAAATTTGGCGTGAAAAAACAAGTATGCGCTTAGATAATGATCAAGGTGCAATTGAGAAACTAAAGCGTTTACTTGAGGAAGAAGAGATTAAAGGGCAAGATTTAGCAGATGCTACTGCAGCTTTGGCTCAGGCTTATATTAATACCAAATCTAAAGATTCTGCACTTGCTCAATTAGCGATTGCCGCAGAAAACACAAAGATTAAAAGAGAGAAAACTCGTTACCATTTTATTAAAGGACAATTGTATAATGAATTTGGAAAAAAAGATAGTGCTAATATAGAATTTGACGCTATTATAGATATGCATCGTCAAATTCCAAGATCATTTTACATCAATGCACATATAGAGAAATCAAATAATTACGATGCAGCAAATGTTGATGATATTGAATTTCAAGAATACCTTACAGAACTAGAGGAAAACAGAGAAAACAGACCGTTTTTAGATAAAATCTATTATCGTATTGCAGAGTATCATCGCAGTAAGACATCAGATAGCCTTTCGGAAGTGTATTACAACAAATCACTTAGAAAAACAAGTTCGGACAAATACCTAAGAGCCCTTAATTATGAAACTTTGGGAAATATGTATTTTGATAGAAATGTATATAAAACCGCAGGAGCTTATTATGATAGTACTTTGACAGCAATGGTTGTGAATACCAAGCCTTATAGAATCATTAAAAAGAAGCGTGAAAACCTTGATGATGTTATTTATTACGAAGGCATAGCCCAAACCAACGATAGTATTCTTAGAATGATAAGCCTTCCAAAAGCTGAGCAATTGGCTATATACACACAATTAGTAGAAGATCAAAAGATAGCAGCTTTAGAAGAACAAAAACAGCAAGAAGAAGCCTTAGAGAAGCAAAAAAATCAACCAGCACTAAATAATACTAGTGATCAAAGAAATTTAAGAAATGTAAGCAATCCTCCTGGAGCATTTAAAAATGCTCAAACAAAAGGTGGTAGCAGAAGTATTAGCAGTTTTTATTTTTACAACCCAACAACTGTGGCTTATGGTAAAGGTGAGTTTCTGAAAATTTGGGGAGAACGAAAATTACAAGATAATTGGAGACACTCTAGTGAACGAGCAGGTATTAAAAATGATGCAAAAAGCAATGATGTAGCTGCTGTTGCTGTGGAAGACACGCGTTTTAATCCTGAAACTTATTTAGCATCACTACCTACAAAACAAAGCGATATAGATAGTATTGCCAAGGAACGTAACTTTGCCTATTATCAATTAGGAATTATTTACAAGGAAAAATTTAAAGAGTTAGGATTAGCAAAAACAAAGCTTGAAAAACTGTTAGAAAACAATCCTGAAGACCGATTAATTTTACCTTCAAAATACAATTTATATCGCATTTATGTAGAACTAGGTTTAAATAGAAAAGCCGAAGCGATGAAAAAGGCGATTATTACTGATTATCCAAATTCTCGTTATGCTGAAATCCTTTTAAATCCGCAATCAGAATTATCTAAAGACGAAAATAGTCCAGAAGCCATATATACTAAGCTGTATAAACAATTTGAAAACGAAGAATATACTGAGGTTATAACACAAGCCGAAATACAGATTAAACGCTTAGAAGGAGATGATTTTGTTCCTAAATTTGAAATTTTGAAAGCATCAGCCAAAGGCAGACTTTACGGCTTTGAAGCTTATAAAGATGGGATAAATTATATTGCATTAACCTATGCAAATACTGAAGAAGGTAAAAAGGCAGAAGATATTATTACAAATGCGCTTCCTGTTTTAGCAAAAAAGGAGTTTATAGCAGATGATGTCGCAGAGAAATTTAATGTGATTTTTCAATTCGAAAATAATTCTGGTGAAGATGTAGAAGCCTTTATTAAGATTTTAGATGAAGAAGTGGCAAAAATAAAATACTTTGATCTCAAAACCTCAAAAGATGTTTATGATGAAAACACTACCTTTGTAGTGGTTCATGGTTTAAAAAGTATTGGCGGAGCCAATGGGTTTGGAGAATTGCTTAAATCCGAAGAAAAGGACAAAAGAGGACGACCAATTAAGCCAAAAATAACACGACCTTATTTTGCAATTTCCTCGCCCAACTATGCTGTTATTCAACGACATAAAAACTTAAATACGTATTTAGAACTGCAATAAAACCAAATCATTATGTTTTCTTCAGATAAAAAAAATTCAAAACAACAACCAACTATGGAAGCAAGTACTCAACAAAATATAATAGCAAAAGGCACTAAAATTGTTGGCGATATTGCTAGCCAAGGCCCTTTTAGAATTGACGGAACTGTAGAAGGTAACGTAAAAACTTCAGGAAAAATAGTTGTAGGTAAATCTGGCTTTATAAAAGGAACTTTACAAGGCGAAAATGCTGATTTTGAAGGTAAATTTTCTGGTAAACTCATTTTATCAGGTACTTTGTCACTAAAAACAACTGCTCACATTGAAGGAGAAGTACACATAAGCAAATTAGCGGTAGAACCTGGAGCAACTTTTAATGCTACTTGTAGTATGAAGGGTACAGTTAAATCATTATCTAATGAGCCAAGCAAATCGCAACAAACACAAACCACCTCTAGGCCAGAAAGACAAGTCTAATTCTTATGCGCGTTTTTCAGGTGTAGCAATTCAAATGTTTGCTATAATTGGTATTGGGACTTTTATTGGTGTAAAACTTGATGAAATGTGAAACAAATGAATTAATCACTTGTAATGGAGCATAAGGATAATAAAAAGCTACCCAAAGATCAGAGAGGAAAAGGTAAAGAAAAGCCTAAACAGATTAAAAACGCGGCAATACTGATGGGAATTGGTTTTGAAATGGGAGCAATCATCTATGGTTTTGTTATGTTAGGAAAATGGTTAGATAATACTTATAATGACGGGGACAAATTATATATCATCTTTTGCACATTATTTGGTGTTGCTGCATCACTTTTTATAGTAGTCAAACAACTAAATAGAATTCATAAATAAATGAATCAACCTTTACTCAAGTTTTCATTAAGACTTATTTTAATTCTCGCTATTGTTTTTGGAATTCATCTTTTCGTTCTAAATTATCTAGGACATTCGCTTTTTGAAAACAAAATTGTTTTGGCATATATTATAAATGTGGTTTTAGCAATTTTAATTTTTGCTTTTCTACTTAAAATGAAAGAAAAATATAAAGAGCAACTTGGTTTTTTATTTATAGGAGGAAGTTTATTGAAGTTTGTGGCTTTTTTTATATTCTTTTATGGCTCATATAAAATAGATGGATATATATCTAAACTAGAATTTGCCGCGTTTTTTGCTCCCTATCTCTTGTCCCTAGTTATAGAAACCTCTAGCTTGGCTAAATGGTTAAATAAACTCGATTAAAAACCACATTTTAACCCAATAAATTTGCGCTAAGAAATAAAGTTAAAAATAGTTTTTGAATTTGATATAAAAACATACCTTTGCAGCGATTTTTAAGCCACTATTATAAGAAGTGATATGCAAAGAAATAGAATTGTAAAATTAGCTACCATATTTATATTAGCGTTAAGCTTTTTTTCTTGTAATATAGAAAAGGAAGATGACGCTACTAAAGCAGCAAAAAAAGCAGAGCGAAAAGCTTATATACAACATCATTTACAAGATTCTTACGACTTTAATTTGTATTCATACAAAAAGGAAGATGGGCAAAAAGCCCATATTGGCTTTCCTCTACCAGTTATTCTTTGGGATGATGGTTTAAAAGTGTTTTCGTCTTCTAAATTTCATCATGGCGAAACGGTTGCTGAAGTTGGAGAAAGTTTTTACAAGCTAGACCACGGAAAAATTTACAAAACAGATGTTGTTGGTGCAATTAATTATGACGAAACGCATCATGCAACTAATGTAAAACCTTTGGATTTATCAATCACCAAAGGTGTGATGATGATTATTCTTACTGGTTTACTTATGTTTTTCTTATTTAGAGGTTTAGCAAGATCATATTCTAAAAATGGAGGTATCGCTAAAGGTGCTGGTCGTTTCTTCGAGCCAATCATATTATATATTAGAGATGATATTGCGATTCCTAATATTGGTGAGAAAAAATACATGAAGTATATGCCATTTTTATTAACCGTATTTTTCTTTATATGGTTTTTAAATATTTTTGGTTTAACTCCATTAGGAGTAAATGTTACAGGAAATATTGCTGTGACAGCTTCACTAGCGCTATTAACATTTTTATTGACAAACTTTACGGGTACAAAAGACTACTGGATGCACATCTTTGATCCTTTAGGCAATAGTTTGCCTTGGTACGGAAAATTAATATTATATCCCATACTAATTCCTATTGAAGTTTTAGGAATTTTCATCAAGCCTTTCTCATTATTAATACGTTTGTATGCAAATATGCAAGCAGGACATATTGTATTAATGAGCTTAATAGGATTGATATTTTTGTTTAGAACATGGATGGGAGGAGTAATGTCATTTGGTTTAGCCTTTGCCATTTCTCTTATTGAGATATTAGTAGCATTGTTACAAGCATATATATTTACAATGTTATCCGCTTTATATTTTGGTTTTGCTGCACAAGAGCACGACCATAGTGAAGAAGCACATGCTCATTAATTTGAGTGTAAATTTGAATGTTTAATTTTTAAATATATTTATTATGGAAATCCCAGTAATGGTAGGTGCAGGTTTAGTTGTAATCGGAGTTGGTATTGGTATTGGTAAAATTGGTGGTTCTGCTATGGAAGCAATCGCTCGTCAACCAGAATCATACGGAAAAATCCAAACAGCTATGCTTATTGCAGCTGCATTAATTGAAGGTATTGGATTTGCTGCGTTATTCGCAGTAAGCTAAAACACCAAAAAAGGTAACCTTGTAACGGTTGGTTGCAAGGTTGCTTTATTTAAAAATTAACGAGATAATAATATAGAATATGGAAAAGTTATTAGGAGAATTTTCTTTAGGACTATTCATTTTTCAAACAGCTTTGTTTTTATTGCTTTTATTTCTTTTAAAGAAATATGCGTGGAAGCCAATATTAAATGCTGTAAATGAAAGAGAAGAAGGTATAAAAACCGCATTAGACTCAGCTGAAAAGGCTAAGATGGAAATGGAAAACCTTCAGGCAGATAATCAAAAACTACTTCAAGAAGCACGTTTAGAACGTGAGGAAATGCTTAAAGAAGCAAGAGACCTTAAGAATAGTATGATTGAAGCCGCTAAAGACGAAGCGCAAGCACAAGCAAGTAAAATGATTGAGCAAGCACAAGTAGCAATAGAAAGTGAAAAGAAGGCAGCTATGGCAGAATTAAAAAGTCATGTTGCAGGCTTATCATTAAGCATTGCTGAAAAAGTAGTACGTGAAGAATTATCTAACAAAGACAAGCAATTAAAGTTGGTTGAAGATATGTTAGGTGAAGCAACTTTAAACTAATTATAGATGTCAAGATCAAGAGCAGCCATAAGATATGCAAAAGCGGTTTTAAGCTTGGCGACAGATAATAAATCTGCTGAAGCGGTAAATAGCGATATGAAATCAATCACAAGCGCAATCGCTCAGAGTGAAGATTTAAGTCAAATGATTCAAAGTCCTGTTGTAAGATCTTCAGATAAGAAAGCTGTATTAACATTAGTATTTAAAGATGCTAATGTTGCTACTATTAATCTAATAGATACTTTAATCTCTAATAAGAGACTAGCACTTTTAAATGATGTAGCTGCTAGTTATACAGAGTTATACGATCAGATGAGAGGAACACAAGTAGCAAGTGTTACTACTGCAATTCCTTTAACAGAAGATCTTAAAACTAAAGTATTAGCTAAAGTAAAAGAACTTACAGGTAAAGAAGCTGAAGTAGAAAATATAATAGATGAAAGCATATTAGGTGGTTTCATATTACGAGTTGGAGATATTCAGTATAATGCTAGTATCGCAAATAAACTCGATAAATTAAAAAGAGAATTTACATTAAATTAAAAAACGTCAGAGTAGGCGTCTAACGTCTAGTGTCTAACGTCTAATATCTAAATAAAGATGGCAGAAGTAAAACCAGCTGAAATATCAGCAATCTTAAAACAACAACTTTCAGGTTTTGAAGCAACAGCTTCATTAGACGAAGTAGGAACAGTATTAACTGTAGGTGATGGTATTGTACGTGCTTACGGATTGGCTAATGTGCAATATGGCGAATTAGTTGAATTCGATGGTGGTGCAGAAGGTATTGTACTTAATCTTGAAGAAGATAACGTAGGTATTGTACTTTTAGGTACTTCAGTAGGAGTTAAAGAAGGTTCTACAGTAAAACGTACGGAACGTATCGCATCTGTAAAAGTAGGTGAAGGTATTGTTGGTAGAGTTGTAGATACTTTAGGTAACCCTATTGATGGTAAAGGACCAATAGCTGGTGAAACTTATGAAATGCCTTTAGAGCGTAAAGCACCAGGTGTTATTTATAGAGAGCCAGTAACTGAGCCATTACAAACAGGTATTAAAGCAATTGATGCTATGATTCCCGTTGGTAGAGGACAACGTGAGTTGGTAATTGGTGACCGTCAAACTGGTAAAACAGCTGTTTGTATTGATACCATTATAAATCAAAAAGAATTTTACGATGCAGGCGAGCCTGTATATTGTATATATGTTGCTGTAGGTCAAAAGGCTTCAACAGTAGCTTTAATTGCTAAAAACCTAGAAGAAAAAGGAGCTTTAGCATATACCACAATAGTTGCTGCAAATGCATCAGATCCTGCTGCAATGCAAGTTTATGCACCTTTTACAGGAGCATCTATTGGTGAGTTTTTTAGGGATACTGGTCGTCCAGCTTTAATTGTATTTGATGATTTATCAAAACAAGCTGTTGCTTACCGTGAAGTATCTTTATTATTAAGACGTCCTCCAGGACGTGAGGCATATCCTGGTGATGTATTTTATTTACACTCAAGATTATTAGAGCGTTCTGCAAAAGTGATTAATAACGACGCGATTGCTAAAGAAATGAATGATTTACCAGATTCGCTTAAGCCAATCGTTAAAGGTGGTGGTTCTTTAACAGCATTGCCTATTATTGAAACACAGGCAGGTGACGTATCAGCATATATTCCAACCAACGTAATTTCTATTACTGATGGTCAGATATTCTTAGATGGTGATTTATTTAACTCTGGTGTTCGTCCAGCAATTAACGTAGGTATTTCTGTATCTCGTGTTGGAGGTAATGCACAGATTAAATCAATGAAGAAAGTATCTGGTACATTGAAATTAGATCAAGCACAGTATCGTGAATTAGAAGCGTTTGCTAAGTTTGGTTCAGATTTAGATGCCGTGACTTTAAATGTTATTAATAAAGGAAAGCGTAATGTAGAAATTTTAAAGCAAGCGCAAAATGATCCTTTTAGAGTAGAAGATCAAGTAGCAATTATTTATGCGGGTTCTAAGAACTTATTAAGAGATGTTCCTGTAGAGAAAGTAAGAGAATTTCAAAGAGATTATTTAGAGTTCCTTAAAGCAAAGCATAGCGATGTGTTAAGTACTTTAAAAGCAGGTAAATTAACTGATGAGGTTATTGATACATTAACAAGTGTAGCAAAAGATCTTTCAGGAAAATATAGAGCTTAATTATTAAACTAATGTCACTCTGAGTATTGTCTGTGCTGAGCGCAGTCTAAGTATCGAAGAGTCTTTATAATATAAAGAATGGCTAATCTTAAAGAAATACGTAATAGAATATCTTCGGTATCTTCAACGATGCAGATTACTAGTGCCATGAAAATGGTATCTGCTGCTAAGTTAAAGAAAGCACAAGATGCGATTACCGCAATGCGTCCTTATTCTAATAAGTTAACAGAGCTGCTTCAGAGTTTAAGTGCAACTTTAGATGCAGATTCTGGAAGTAAATTTGCAGATCAGCGTGAAGTCAAAAATGTGCTTATTGTTGCAATAACTTCTAACAGAGGTTTGTGTGGTGCTTTTAATTCTAATATTATTAAGCAAACCAATGTCTTAATCAATGATGTTTATAGCGATAAGAACGTTTCTGTTTTAGCAATTGGCAAGAAAGCAAATGATGCGTTTACAAAGCAAAAAAGAGTTATAGCCAATAAAAGTGAAGTGTTTGATGATTTAACTTTTGATAATGTTGCTGTTATAGCAGAGATGCTAATGGAGAAATTTGTTGAAGGAGACTTTGATAAAATTGAATTAGTGTATAACAATTTTAAAAATGCAGCGACGCAAATCATAATGACAGAGCAATTCTTACCAATTGTTCCTGTAGAAGATGATGTGAATGTGAATTTAGATTACGTTTTTGAGCCTTCTAAATTAGAAATTGTTGAGACTTTAATTCCTAAGTCATTAAAAACACAATTATACAAAGGTATAAGAGATTCTTTTGCTTCTGAGCATGGTGCGCGTATGACAGCAATGCATAAAGCAACAGATAATGCAACAGAACTAAGAGATCAGTTAAAATTAACGTATAACAAAGCGCGTCAAGCAGCAATTACTAATGAAATCCTTGAGATTGTTGGTGGAGCTGAGGCTTTGAATAATTAATCAATTCTTGCGAAAGCAGGAATCTCTAATTAAATAATAACGAACCTAACTTTTTTAAGAGTTAGGTTTTTTTATGCTTTTACTTTTCTATATCCTATATTTATATCATGAAAGTATTCAGAACTCTTACCTGTCTTATTATGGTATTAATCATTCTAATAACAACTATCCAATGTACAAGTGTCCCAAAGCTTCAAAAAGAGTCACCAACAACATTTAAAGAAACCTATTACCAAAAATGGAACGCTGGTATTAAAGAAGGTGGTTCCGGAATTAACGTTTATTTAGAGACTATTAATGCTTCTATACTATTAGATAGGATATATTTTCGTGGTAAAATGGCAAAACTACAAAAAATGCCCAATAATAGTTTGTTATATATTGGACGCTTTAAGTCCAAAATAAATGACTCAATTGAAGATTCAAAACAATTATCAAATTGGCCCTTTCAAATAGAAGATGACGAATGTGTAGTTAGTTATTCAGTTGAAAAAAAGGTGCTTTACTTTAAAATTTCAAATTTAAAAGAGCGTCAATCTATAAACTATCCAAGATTACCTTCAAATAGACAATAATCAAACACTTTATTTCTCACTCAAAACAACCGTTTATCGAATAAATCATACACTTAATAGGATTATTTCGTTTTTTTGTTTATATTGCAATCCCAAATATTAACCTACAATAAAAATGAAACGATTAGGAAAGGCAGTTTATGCCATTGTTTTAATTATTCTTATTTCTTTGAATTTTCAGTGTGCAAGTTCAAAAACAAATCTCGCACTTACAACGACCAAATCTTTTGAAGTTAAAACTATATCTTTTCAAGAATGGTACACTGGAGTTAACGGAGAAGGAACAGGTACTAATGTTTTTGTGCCTATAGTTAACAAAGCTGATAACGTAACGATAGATAGTATATACTTCAGAAATCGCAAAGGTCAGCTCGTTCGTAATTATGGTAGATATACAGCAGTCTTAAAAAATAATTCCCCTAATTACACCTTTGAAAAATCAGATAAAAGGGATGACTATCCATTTACCTTAACCAATAACGAATGCGCTATCAGATATGTAAAAAATGGCGAAACTAAATACCTAAAAATAACTGATGTTATTAAAAAAGAAGGGGTTTTTTATGAAATTGGACCACCCTTAACTTATCAAAGGAGGCGAGAAGCAATGATAATATCAGGTGAGGGTCCAGACTTAAAGTCTATACCAACACTTCAACAATCCACATCTTTTAAAGTTAAAACTATTGCTTTTCAAGAATGGTATGCTGGTATTAAAGTAGGAGGTACTGGTATCAATGTTTTTGTACCTGTAGTTAATAAGGAGGATCATATCAAAATAGATAGTGTTTACTTCAGAAACCTTAAAGGTAAGTTGGTTTCAAATCATGGCAGATATACTGCGACTTTAAAAAATAAGTCGCCTTATTACACATTTAAAATAGCAGAAAAAGATGATGATTTTCCATTTACCCTATCTAATAATGAATGTGCAATTAGCTTTATCGAAAATGGTAAAGTTAAATACCTAAAAGTAACTGATCTTAGTGAAAAACAAGGAACTTATTACGAAAATGGTCCACCTTCAATTTACGAAAACACATTATCAACTGCTGTTGCATCTAATGATAGCGACGAGGAGTAAACCGTTTTCTAACTTAGAACAAAAAAACCATATTGATTCTTTTAAGTTTTCTTTAATTTTAAAATTAGGTGTATTTACTTACTTTTATTAGCTCTTTAACTGATTCTTTAGTTATTTAAAGAGCGTTTTCACTTTTTTTACATATATTACGTGCCCAAACCTTAACCTACATTAAAATGAAACTACTACAAAAGGCAACCTATGCCATAGTTTTCGCTTTTATCTATGCCTTCTCTTTTCAGTGTGCAGGCCAAAAAAAAGGCACATTTACAACAGTTTTCGAAGAGCAGTTACCATTTAAAGTTAAACCCGTTTCTTTTCAAGAATGGTACGCAGGTATCAAAGTTGGCGGAACAGGAATAAATATATTCGTTCCTATAACTGATTTGACCGAAAATATTGAAATATATCGCGTTTATTTTAGAAACCTTACAGAAGAATTAAGTGAGAAAGACGGTAAGTACTATGCGATACTTAAGAATACATCTAAAAATTACACATTTAGAAAATCAGAAGCACCTGCGGATTACCCATTTAGACTCAAAGATGATGAATGTGTGGTTAGCTATGTTGAGAATGGAATAACCAAGTATTTAAAAATTGCTACTGTGAATGAATTTGCAGGAGTTTATTATGAAAATGGGCCTCCATTAATTTATACAAATGATTCGGCTACTGAAATTGCTACACTAGATGATAGTGGTGATGATGATGACAAATAAAATATTTTGAGATAAAAATTAATAAAAGCTTTGCTAGTTAGTAAGGCTTTTTTCTTTGTGATTAATTGTTTAGCTAGTTAGGCATAGCAAGTATTAATTTAATACTTTTGAATTTTACTGTTAACACTACTTTTGAGCGGATTTAAATCACTTTTTAAACAAACATTCATTTATGGCTTAGCAACTGTGCTACCTAGAATGTTGAGCTTTATTTTAGTACCACTTTATACAAATCCAGAGGTATTATCTGTTGAAGAATATGGTCGTGTATCTTTCATCTTCGCCTATTTTGTGCTTTTTAACGTGGTTTTGGCTTACGGAATGGAAACCGCTTTTTTTAGATTTTTTAATAAGGAAGAAAGCCAAGAAAAAGTAATAAGTACATCTGCAATTGCATTAATAATAAGCTCTTTTGTGTTATTAGGAATTGCTTTTCTGTTTAGAAACCAAATTTCTACTATCATAAATATAGAACTCAAGTATCTCAATTTAGTCTTTATTATTTTGCTATTAGATGCTTTGGTCATTATTCCGTTTTCATGGTTACGAGCAACTGCCAAACCAATGAAATATGCTGTTATTAAGATATTAAACGTAGCAGTTAATTTAGGTCTTAATATTTTTTTGTTATTGTATTTGAAGGATTTAGCTGAAGGTAATTCATTCTTCAATAACATCTATAAACCAGATTTTGAAATCAGTTACATTTTCATTTCCAACTTAATTGCCAGTGGGCTAACATTACTTTTATTATTACCATTTTACACTAAAATTAAATTAAAATTTGATGCAGTTTTATGGAAAAAAATGATGCGCTACGCAATACCAGTACTTATTGCAGGCATTGCATTTTCTATAAACGAAACCTTTGACCGTATTTTATTAGAACATCTTTTACCAGCAGATATTGCAGACAAACAAATAGGAATGTATTCAGCCTGTTACAAACTAGCTTTATTTATGACGCTTTTTGCAACTGCTTTTCGCTTAGGAATCGAACCTTATTTTTTTAGCCATTCTAAAACTGAAAACCCACAAAAGAACTATGCAAAAATTCTAGAATACTTTGTAGCTTTTGGTTCGGTAATTTTATTAACAGTTGTCGTGTTTGCAGATGTATTAAAACCCTACATTATAAGAAGTGAAGCGTATTATGAAGCCATGTGGATTGTACCATTTATTCTTTTAGCCAACTTTTGTTTAGGAATTTATCATAACCTTTCGGTTTGGTATAAAATAACAGATCGTACTAAGTTTGGAGCTTACATTTCAATAGTTGGAGCGATTGTTACACTTGGCTTAAATTATGTTTTAATTCCTATTATTGGTTATAAAGGTTCAGCAATAGCAACACTTTCTGCTTATGGAATAATGATGGTGATGTCTTTTTATTTTGGAAGGAAACACTACCCAATTCCTTATAATTTCAGAAAAATAGTGATGTATTTTGGACTTTCAACACTGTTTTCTATGTTGTATTTCTACAGATTTAGAGGTGATTATGTTATTGGAACTGGTGCATTAATTGTATTTTTAACCCTTGTTTTTCAATTTGAAAAAAAGGAATTAAAACAATTGATGAAGAGGTAATGATGCTGTCATGCTGAGCGCAGTCGAAGCATCTTTTAAAAATAAAGGTATAATTTAAAAAGTTTCTTCCCAGTTTGTGCTGAGCACAGTCGAAGTATGGGAAGACGGAAGATGGGTTTATGAAAATTAAAATAATCAACAAATCAAGACACAATTTACCACATTACGAAACCATTGCATCCGCAGGTATGGACTTACGTGCAAGCTTAACAGAGTCTAGAATATTAAAACCTTTAGAACGCACCATAGTTGGTACAGGTTTATTTATTGAATTACCAGTTGGAATTGAAGCGCAAGTAAGACCGCGTAGTGGATTAGCGGCAAAAAAAGGAATTACAGTACTTAATGCACCAGGAACAATAGATGCAGATTATAGAGGTGAAATAGGTGTGATTTTAGTCAATCTTTCAAACGAAGATTTTACCATTAATAATGGCGAACGCATCGCACAATTAGTCATAGCAAAACATGAACGTGCTGAATGGGAACAAGCTGAAATATTATCTGATACAGATCGAGGTGAAGGTGGTTTTGGGAGTACGGGAGTTAAATGACCAATTCCTGCGAACGCAGGAATCTCTGAATAAATAAGAATGAAATATTGGTATGTCTATATAATGACAAACAAACCATACGGAGTAATTTACATAGGTGTAACTGATAATATAGAAGAAAGAGTAAAAGAACATAAGTTAAAAGTTTATCCGAAATCATTTACCGCAAAATATAATTGTGATAAGTTGGTTTATTTTGAAGAGTTTAAAATGGAAAAGATGCAGAAAAACGAGAGAGACAATTCAAAAAATGGAAAAGGGATTGGAAAATTGAGTTAATAGAAGAAATGAATCCTAGTTGGTCTGATATAAGTATTAACTGGAATTTAAATTTTAATAAATTAAGGAAATAATAAAGAGATTCTTGTTTTTACAGGAATTAGGTTTAACATTTAAAAGATATCCCGATGAATCGGGACATAATTATGAAAATAATAGTACCAATGGCAGGCAGAGGATCTCGCCTAAGACCACATAGTTTAACAGTACCAAAACCATTAATTCCGGTTGCAGGTCAACCCATAGTCCATCGTTTAGTAAAAGATATTGCTAAAGTTTTAAAGCAACCAATTGAAGAAATTGCATTTGTTTTAGGTGATCCAGCATTTTTTGGAGATGACGTTGTAACAAGTTTAACAGAGCTTGCAGAAGGTTTAGGTGCAAAAGCATCAATCTACAGACAAGATCAACCTTTAGGAACTGGTCATGCTATAATGAGCGCAAAACCATCACTTTCTGGACCTGCAGTAATTGCTTATGCAGATACGCTGATTAGAGCTGAGTTTGATTTAGATCCAACAGCAGATAGTGTTATTTGGACAAAATGTGTTGCAAACCCAGTAGCCTATGGTGTTGTAAAATTAAACGATGATAAAAATATCGTTGAGCTTGTTGAAAAGCCAGAAACCTTTGTAAGCGACCAAGCAGTAATAGGAATCTATTACTTTAAAGACGTTGCTGTTTTAAAAGAAAAATTACAAGAGATTTTAGACGAAAACATCATGAATGGCGGAGAATACCAAATTAATGATGGTATTAAGCGTATGATGGCTGATGGACGAATTTTTAAAACAGGAACTGTTGATGAGTGGATGGACTGTGGAAACAAAGCCGTTACATTAGAAACAAATGCTAAAATGTTAGGTTTTTTAACAGCAGATAAAGAAGAACAGTTAATTGATGATTCTGTAGTTTTAGAAAACTCAAAAGTAATTGAGCCTTGTTATATTGGTAAAGGAACAGTTTTGAAAAACACAACTGTTGGACCACACGTTTCAATTGGCAAAGATTGTGTTATTGAAAACTCAACAATTAAAAACAGTTTAATACAAAACCAAAGCACTATTAAAAACGCTAATTTAGACGAAGCTATGATTGGTAACCACGTTAAATACAATGGCGAGTTTACTAAGATTAGTATTGGTGATTATACTATCATAGAATAAATTCCTGCGCAGGCAGGAATCTCATGAAGCAAAACTCAAATTAAACTGTAAACCTATTTTTAACATAGCATTGCAGAACTTAATTTGTAGTTTGGAACAACTTTTGAAAGTAACTTTATAACGTTGAGTTCGTATTAAATAAAATAATCACGCTATTTAAATAAAGCAATTATGTATGTAGTATTGTACACAATTATAATAAAACCTAATCAAGAAGAAAAATTTATTGAAGCCTGGAAAGGATTAACAGCGTTGATTTATAAATACGAAGGAAGTTTAGGATCTAGATTACATAAAAACGATGCCCTAAATTTCTTTGCTTATGCGCAATGGCCTGATAAAAACACTTTTGATAAAGCAGGAGGAAATTTACCAGAAGAAGCCAATCATTTTAGAAATGCAATGAAAGCATCTTGTGAAAAGTTTGAAGTCTTAGAAAAGTTCGAAATGATTGAAGACTTATTAAAGAGTAAACAAAGTGAATAAAAAACTTATCTTGATATTGGTTTTTCTCTTTGGAATGTTAATCGTTCCACAGACATCTTATGCTCAGGTCGATTTCAATAAAAGACCAGATGACGATTTAGGAAATGTAGAGGATGAATTTCAAGAACATTTTTTTGAATCCCTAAAGCAAAAAGGCATCGAAAATTATGATCGTGCTGTAGATGCACTTCATAAATGTTTAAACCTAGACAGTAAAAAACCAGTCATTTATTTTGAGTTAGGTAAAAACTATAACAAACTCAAAAACTTTGGTGCAGCAGAAGAGAATCTAAAGAAAGCGATTGCTATGCAACCTGATAATGTGTGGTTTTTAGACGAGCTTTATGATGTTTATTTTAAGCAAGATGATATTAAAAATGCTTTAAAAACCATAAAACAATTGGTGAAATATCATCCAGATTATAAGGAAGATTTGGCATCACTATACGTAAGAGAAGAAAAGTATAAACAAGCGTTAGATTTGTTAGATGAGTTAGATGCAGAATTAGGTTTGAGCGAATCTAGAGATACCATGCGAAATGATATTTATAGCATCACAGGCAACGCAGACGACAGAATTGAAAATTTAGAACAACGCATTGCTAATAATCCCAATAATGAGGATAATCACTTAAAACTCATTTATAGATACAGCCAAACAGGTGATCAGAAAAACGCTTACAAAGCAGCTGAAAACTTATTAAACATTAAGCCAGATTCTAAATTTGTGCATTTGGCGTTATATAAGTTTTATCTTCAAGATGGTAAAGTAGATGATGCCATCAGTTCTGTAAAGAAAGTTCTAACAAGTCCAGAGATTAATGCAGATGCAAAAGCTAAAGTGCTTAAAGATTTTGTGGCTTTTGTAGCTAAAAACCCAGAGTATGAGTCTGATTTAATTGATATTACTGCGCTTATAGATGATAATAAAGACGCGCAAACACATAGTGATTTAGGACATTATTATTTAAAAGCAGGAGACAAAGCGAAAGCGCTTTCAAACTTTAAAGAAGCTTTAAAACAAAACCCTAACGATTTCAAACTAATAAAAGACGTATTACTACTACAATTAGATATTAAGGATTATAAAGCGGTTATAAAAGATAGTGAGCACGCTCTAGAGTTATATCCTGCACAACCAATTTTGTATCTAGTAAATGCTGTAGCAAACAATAATTTAAGCGAACCCCAAAAAGCCATTGACAATTTAGAAATGGGATTAGATTTTTTAATAGACAACCCAAATATGGAAGCAGATTTTTATTCTCAATTAAGTATAGCCTACAAAGCCTTAAATAATATTAGTAAATCTGAAACGTTTGCTAAAAAGGCACAAGCCCTAAAAATGCAACAGTAACAAATTCCTGCGCAGGCAGGAATCTCATAAAATAATATTAAGTCTTGATTTTTTTGTTTCGTTTTTTTTCAAGAAAAAAATGAAAGTAATATTTTTAAATTCTAGTAATAATTGGATGACAAATTTGAAAACTAATAACTTTTTGAAATCAGGTTTTTACCTATTTTTAATAGTATTTACATTTAGCTGTAATTCAGCCAAAAGCGTCATAGCATCTGGAGAAGTTAGCAACAAGCTCTCTGCAAAACAAGTGATAAAAGAGCATCAAAAAAAGGATCCAAGTTTTAAAACCATGCAAGCTAGAGTGCGGATAGATCTTATTCAGGGAGAAAAAGAGCAAGGCTATACGTTTGGTTTCCGAATGGAAAAAGACGAAGTTATATGGTTAAATGCACCTTTGGGATTAGCTAGGATGATGATTACACCAGAAAAAGTTAGTTTTTATAATAAAAGTGATAACACTTATTTTGATGGAGATTATAAACTATTAAGCGATGTTGTTGGTGTAGATCTCGATTTTAAGAAAGTGCAAAATATACTTTTAGGTCAGGCTATTTACAACCTTAAGGACGAACCACATCAGGTTATGTTACACGATAATTCTTATGCATTAAGTCCAAAGGATCAGAATGCATTAATCGAATTATTCTATTTAATAAACCCATCACATTTTAAGATGGACAGCTTGCAATTACAACAACAGTTAAAGAAAAGAATGCTTCAAGTAGATTACTCGTCTTACCAAGAAGTTAAGAAGCAAATACTACCTCAAAGCATAAGAATAATTGCGGTTGAAGATTCAGACCAAGTTGCCATTACAATGGAATTCAAATCGTTATCTTTAAATGATGCCGTTCGTTTTCCATTTAAAATACCTTCAGGCTATAAAGAGATTGTAATTAAGTGAAATGAATAATTTTTTAATAGATTGTCCTCTTGAGGGGACTTTAGGGGTGTTTTTTAAGTATCAAACAAAATCATTAAATAATATAATGAAAAAGAATTTTTATATACTTATTTGTATTGGGTTTTTGTTGTCTTCAGTTTCGTTGTTTTCTCAAAGCGATAAGCAAAAAAAATTAGAGCAACAGCGTCAGCAGGTTTTAAAAGAAATGAAGCAAATAAATGCTTTGTTATTCACTAAAAAGAAAGAAGAAAAATCAGCAATTACTCTAATTGAAGATATTAATGCTAAAGTAAACGTTAGGAAAAACTTAATTAGAATCACTAACGAACAAGCCAATCTTCTAACCAGAGAAATCAATACCAATCAAAGAGAAATCACGAGTCTTAGAACACAATTACAAGAGTTAAAAGACGATTATGCTGCCATGGTTGTAAAATCATACAAAAGTAAGTCTGAGCAAAGTAAAGTGATGTTTTTACTGTCTTCAAGCAACTTTCAACAAGCTTACAAACGATTGCAATATATAAGACAATACAGAGACTATCAGAAAGAACAAGGAGAATCTATAAAGATCAAAACAAAGGAATTACAAGACTTAAACATTCAATTATCTAAACAAAAGGAGGATAAAAAAAAGCTAATTGAAGAAAACCGAATTGCCAAGCGAGAATTAGAAGGAGAATTAAAAGAACGTGAAGTTTTAATGGCTTCTATTAAATCTGATATGGGCAAATTTACAGCTCAGATTAAAAAGAAAAAACAAGAAGCTGCACGTTTGGATAAAGAAATCAACCGATTGATTAGAGAAACTATTGCAGCCGCGAACAAAAAAACGGGTAAAAAATCATCTTCTGGTAAATTTGTTATGACACCAGAAGCTAAAAAGTTGTCTTCAAATTTTGAATCTAATAGAGGAAAATTAGGTTGGCCTGTATCTAGAGGTGTGATTAAAGGAAAATTTGGTAAGCGACGTTCGTTAACAGACAATTCCATTACACAAAATTATAAAAGTATTTATATAGCAACAGACACAAACTCTGAAGTTAAGTCTGTCTTTAATGGCACAGTTGCAGAAATTCATGTGATGAAACGTGGAAACCCAACTATTTTAGTGAGACATGGAAGCTATTTTAGTGTTTACATGAATCTTTCAGAAGTAAGAGTTAAGAAAGGAGATAAAGTGAAGACAGGTCAAGTTATTGGTAAAGTCTTTTACAATAAATCATCTGGAGAAACACTACTAGGTTTCAGAATCTATAAAAATGACAAAGTACTTAATCCAGAGCCTTGGCTAGCTAAGTTTTAGAGGCTACTCAAAAAGCGCTTTCAACTCAGTAGCTTCAGAAGGTTTCATTTTACCAGCTAAAAGTAAACTCAATTGCTTACGACGCAAAGCAGCATCAAAACGTTGTTTTTCCAATTCAGTTTCAGGAACAAGCTCTGGCACTTTTATAGGTCGTCCTGTTTCATCTACAGCTACAAACGTGTAAATGGCTTCGTTAGCCTTAATGCATTCTCCAGATTCACGATCTTCAATCCAAACATCCATATAAACCTCCATAGAAGACGAAAATGCTCGCGATACTTTAGCTTCAATCATTACTACACTGCCTAAAGGCACAGCTCTATTAAATGCTACATGATTAACAGAAGCCGTTACAACAATACGTCTAGAGTGTCGTCTTGCAGAAATACTAGCAGCTCTATCCATACGAGCTAAGAGTTCTCCACCAAATAGATTATTAATAGGATTGGTTTCGCTTGGTAACACCAAATCGGTAACAATGGTTTTAGATTGAGACGCGGTTCTTGATTGCATAAAAGTTAAAATTTGTGCAAAGATAAAGGGAATTTAGAAGCAGATGTATGATTGTGATTAAAAAGAGAAAAGAGAGCCAAGAAAAAAGAGGAAGACGGAAGACTTACTGTTTACCAGTTGAGAATGAATGAGGTTTTAAAAAATGAAATGCTCAAACTTCTTTTTCTGCAAATCTCTGTGTAGTTTCTTCACACAAAACCACCAAATAGTAAAGCTAACCGTAATGATAAATGATAATTAGTGAAATCCGTGTCAAAAAATAGACTAGAATATATTTCCGCAACCATAAGTGAGAATGAGTGAAGTCTAAAAAAACCCCTACTTACTTAAGCCGCTTAATCAACAACCAAGCATCACGGTTATGTTCACGACGAATCTTGTATAACGCAGATTGTGCTTCTTCCCTTGTTTCAAAACTAGCATAAACCACTTCATGCAAACCATAGCGATTCGCACCAATTTTACGAGCTTTATAACCTTTATCTCTTAGTTGATTCACTTTCCTTTCAGAATTGGCTTCAACTCTAAAAGCACCAGCAACAATATGGTAATTACCGCTTTGCTTTTCTAAAGACAATGTCGCAGCAGGTAAAGGGTTGCTAATAACAAAAGTAGCTTCTTGTACTTTAACACCAAGTTGCTCGTTGGCTTGCTCTTGTGCTAATTGATTATGATTTTCAATAGAATTGTTATAGTAAGTTGCAGCACTAAAACCACCTAAACCTAATAAAACAACAGCTGCAGCAGCATATTTTAACCAATTACGATTAGAACGTTTTTGTGGAGTCAATGCAATAGCTGCATTATCTTCAATGGTTTCAGCGGTTTCTCTATAAACTTCGCGATCTACATCTGCAGATGTAAAGTGAGATAAACCAAAAGCATCAGTAAGATAATTGATGTTTTTAGACGGATTGAACTGTATTTTTCCATCTGTATTTAAAACCAAATCTCCAATATTTTTAAGCTGAATGGTTTCCCCTTCTACCAAATATGATTTAAGCGACTTTATTTGTTTAGATATATTATTTAAAGCAGTTGCATAAGGTATTTTTTCAACTTCAGCAATATAATTACCTAGCAAACCATCATTTTGTTGCAATTGCTCGTTAAAAGACAATGCTTTTTTGGGAGGATAAAATGTATGTGTGGATTCATGGACTTTAGCCGAAACACGTTGCGTTAAAAATGCACCAAACTCAGGCACAGTAACACAATCGTAACGGTAAAGAAGATCGCTAATGTAAGTCTCTAATTGCATATTAACGCAAAGTTAAAATTTTTTGTTTCCGAACAAAGTTTAGCAAGACTTAGTTATTAACATCGAAAGAATAATTTTATATACGGTTGATTCTCCAGTGATTTGCGATTGAATTTCTATTCAAGAAGAATTAAAAACCATTCGGTAATACTAGAATTGGATAAATGAACCCAAACCCATTCAGAATTAAATAATTATATTCGTGTGCAGACGATTAAATTCTTCAAAGATCTAGTTTTCAATGACAGACCAACAACTTATTTACGCTTTAGCCTTGCAACATGTGCCTAAAATAGGTGCAACAACGGCTAAAAAATTAATAAATCATTGTGGTTCTGCGGAAGCAGTTTTAAAGGAGAAGAAGTCTAAGCTTTTAAAAATTGATGGTATTGGCACCATTACTATTCAAGGTCTTTTTGATAAAATCCATTTGGAAGAAGCTGAACAAGAATTAAAATTCATAAAAGATAACAACATTATTACGCATTATTTTACTGAAGATACGTATCCTGAACGCTTAAAACATTGTATTGATGGTCCTATTGTGTTATTTCAATCTGGAAACATTAATTTGAAGCAACAGCGAATTATTAGCATAGTCGGAGCTCGAAAAATTACAACTAGCGGAATTGCATTTTGTGAAAAATTGGTGGAAGCTTTGTCGCAATTCAACCCAATAATTGTCTCTGGCTTTGCTTATGGTACAGATATTACAGCACAAAAAGCGGCTGTGAAGCATAATTTACAAACCATAGGTTGTTTGGCGCATGGTCTCAATCAAATCTATCCCAAAGTGCACAAAAAGTATATGACAGATATTGAAAACCATGGTGGTTTTTACACCGACTTTTGGAGTACAGATGCTTTTGATAGAAATAATTTTTTAAAACGAAACCGAATTATCGCAGGACTTAGCGAAGCAACCATAGTTATAGAATCTGCTGAAAAAGGAGGTAGTTTAGTAACCGCAGATATCGCCAATTCATACAACAGAGAAGTATTTGCGGTACCAGGAAGAACCACAGATAGTCAAAGTGTAGGTTGTAATAATTTAATAAAATTCCAAAAAGCACATTTATTATCTAATCCATTAGATGTACCTTATATGCTGAATTGGGAATTAGAATCCGATAAAAAGCCAGTGGTACAAAAACAATTGTTTGTAGAGTTAGAACCAGATGAAAAAATCATCTATAATTTCCTTAAAGAAAACAATAAAGAGTTATTAGATGTTATTGCGCTACGATGCGAAATGCCAACCTATAAAACAGCAGGCATTTTACTTAATATGGAATTGAAAGGTGTTGTAAGACCTTTGCCTGGAAAGTTGTTTGAGGTTATATAGTGGAGGCCTAGCAGGTTTTCGAAACCTGTGAGGTCTGAAATATTTCTAATACCCAACTTTCCTTCTAACACGTCTCAAAACACCATCCGCAACTACCTTAGCCTTTACAGCACCTTTATCCAAAGCAGCATCAATCTCTTCAAGATTATTCATATAATAATCATAACGCTCTCTTGGTTCAGAAAATCGTTCTAAAATCAATTCGTATAAGGCTTGTTTGGCATGCCCATAACCGTAATTTCCAGCTTCGTAATTCGCTTTCATTTCAGAAATCTGAGGATTTGAAGCTAATAAATTATATAATGCAAAACAGTTGCAGGTTGCCCAATCTTTAGGTTCTTCAAGCGGAGTACTATCGGTTGCAATAGACATGATTTGTTTTCGTAATTTCTTTTCTGGTAAAAAGATATTAATGATATTGCCTTTACTCTTACTCATTTTAGCACCATCGGTTCCAGGAATAAGCATGGTGTCTTTTGGTATATCTGCTTTTGGTAAAATAAAAGTATCACCCATTTTAGCGTGAAAACGAGACGCGACATCGCGTGTCATTTCTATATGTTGCTCTTGGTCTTTTCCTACAGGTATTATCTCAGCATCATATAATAAAATATCTGCAGCCATAAGCATTGGATAGGTAAATAAACCACCATTAACATCGTCTAAACGATCTGCTTTGTCTTTAAAACTATGTGCTAATTCTAAACGTTTAAATGGAAAGAAACAGTTTAAATACCAAGATAATTCGGTTACTTGTGGCACATCGCTTTGTCTATAAAATACGGTTTTATCAATATTTAATCCAAAGGCTAACCAAGTCGCAGCTGTAGAGTAGGTATTACTTCGTAATGTTTTGGCATCTTTTATTTGTGTTAGTGAGTGTAAATCTGCAATAAATAGAAACGATTCGTTTTTAGCATCGTTTGCCATTTCTATTGCTGGTAAAATAGCACCTAAAATATTACCTAGATGAGGTGTGCCTGTACTTTGTATTCCTGTTAGTATTCTTGCCATAACATTACCTACGAAAGCAGGTATCTCATTAAATTAAACTTAAATATTAAAAAACAAAGGTAATTTTTTTAGCAGAACTATAAGAAGCGATTTATAACTCATTTTTTGCTTTTTGTGTTTGCTAAAAAATTAAGAATTTTGAAGTTAAATGAAAACTTCTTTTGAATTGCATAGCATCGCTACGAGATAATAAAAAAGACAAAACTTAACTTTAATAGAACAATTTTTTAGCAAATAGAAAAAGTATAAATGAGTTCTTGATTTAAATACTTAGTTTTGAACAGATGAAGTTTTTTAAGTATCCATTCTGGCTTTTATATCGCATTTGGTTCTATGTTTTAGTAGCCATTCCAATAATTGTAATGTTTCCTTTGCTAATTGTTTCAATTTCAAGAGAACAATGGTATCCTTTGTTTTTTAAACTTGCTCGTATTTGGTCTAAATTTATTTTAATAGGCATGGGTTTTGGTTATAAGATTAAAAGAGATCAAATTATTGATCCTAACCAAAGTTACATGTTTGTTGCCAACCACACATCCATGGCAGATATTATGCTAATGTTGGTTGCCGTAAAGAATCCTTTTGTATTTGTGGGTAAGCAAGAATTATCAAAAATTCCGTTATTTGGATTCTTTTATAAACGTACTTGTATTTTAGTTGATAGAAGTAGTGCCAAAAGCAGGCAAGCTGTCTTTAAAAGAGCACAAAGACGATTAAATCAAGGCTTAAGTATTTGTATCTTTCCCGAAGGAGGTGTGCCAGAAGAACATATTTTGTTAGATCCTTTTAAGGATGGAGCGTTTCGTTTGGCAATTAACCATCTAATTCCTGTTGTACCAATCACATTCTACGATAATAAAAAACGATTTTCATATGAGTTTTTTAGTGGTAGTCCAGGGAAAATGAGAGCTAAGATTCATAAATTCTTACCTACAAAAGGGTTAACTATTGAAGATACAAAATCATTAAATGAAAAAGCAAGGACTGTAATTTGGGATGAATTAAGTAAGGTTGCTATAAAATAAACAAAAAAAAAGCTACCCTAACCAAGAGTAGCTTTTGTCATCATTGCATTCATCATAGCTTATTTATTGCAATAACCTAACCTAAGTTAACCTAAAACTTATAACTTAATCCTGTATATACACCAATAAAGAAAGGTCTAAAGTCGCCTGTTGTATTATTGAATGTATTTATTTGATACTTAAATGTTGGTTCAAGATTGATATTCAATTGTTTTGAAAGGCTATAATCCATACCTAAACCAAAGTTGGCACTAAAACTAGTATCATTAATATTGTTTGCTTCACCAATTAAAGTTGATGCACCATTAACATCTGCATAGATTTCATTTTCGTTTAAAATAAAGGTGCTAAATCCTCCAATGATATTAATCCCTAATTTTTTATCTAATACTGCGTATTCTAATTCTAAAGGCACTTCTATAAAACCAAATTTTTGCTCAATATTGCCTGCGAATTTGGTGTTAAATAATTCTGGTGCAGATGATCTGTTCATCATTTTAGAACTCATAAGCGACACATGTTGTGCTCCTTCTTTAAAAGAAATATTTTTAAAGGCAGCATCTGTTCCTCTGGCAGCAGTTTCAGCACCTGTAAAAGCATACACATCTGTAGTGGTTTGATTAAGGCTCATACGATTAACGCCTGTTCTAATCTTTAATTTTTTAGAAATCGCATAACTTCCAGCAATACCATAACTCATATTAATATCACTACTTTTAGAGTTCTCGTTAAATTGTTGATCTAAAGATGAGCCTTCACCTAAGGAACCATAATAAACAGGTGCAACATTTGGCGCAATGCTCCACCTGTTTGGTTCATCTTCTTTTTCTTCTTCAATAATTTCTTTATTTTCTGCTATAGCATTTTCGATAGATTCCTTTTTTGGACCTTCAATAATTAAATTCTCTAGTAGAGAGTCGTCTGTTTTATTTGAATCTGTCTTAAGCGTTTCAGAATCTTGTTGTTTAGACGATGAGTTTTCAACTACAACAGTTTTATTTTCTTTTATGGTTCTTTTAATGGCTGACTTTCTTTCTGCTTCAGACTTGAGTTGTGATTTATCGTTAGTCTTTAAAGTAGGATTAGATGTTTTAGTTTGAGTTGCAATTCTCGTACTTTTATCTTTATTAGCAACGGCTCTTATATTACTAGGCTTCTGAAGATTTTTTGTTTTTTGTTCTTTATTATAATTATTAGCAATGATATTCGATTTTTGTTTCGAATTATTAAGATTTGTTAATTGGTTTGAAGGACGTGTGTTTTGAGGCGTATTATCTTCTGTCCTAATAGCATTTGTTTTTTGTTCTGAATCTAAATTTGAATTAACAACCTTAGTGTTTTTATCTTCAATTGTATTGAGTTCAATTTGTTTTTTATCAAATGATTTTTTTGTGCTATTCTTTTCTAATTCAGAATTAGTGTTATTTTTTTTTGAATTTTTTTCACTCTCTTCAGTGTTTACAATAGGAAATTCTTGAGCATTATTTTTATCAGAATTAAACACAGAAACACCAACAGTTAGTATAAGCGCAATTACAGCAGCAACTCCACCAATCTGCCACCAAAGTGCAATAACTCTGCGTTTTTTCTTTTTCTTAGGAAGACTTTCACTTATACGATCCCAAACCGCATCATTAGGTGCAACTTCAAAATCTTTAAACTTTTCTTGAAAAAGTCTGTCTATGTTTTTCTTATTATTCATTATTTATAAACTCTGCGAGTTTGACGTCGCGTTATAAGCTTCTATTTTATCTTTTAAAATCCTTCTAGCGCGTGCTAAATTAGATTTTGAGGTTCCGGTTGAAATATTTATCAATTCGCTAATTTCAACATGAGAATAACCATCTAATACATATAAATTAAATACCAATCTGTATCTGTCTGGTAATTCTTGAATGATATTTAGCAAAAAATCAATATTCACATTATTATCATTATAATCTACAGAGACATCTTCAATATTACCCTCGTTAATAATGTCGTAAACTCCAACATCTTGTCTGTAGCGTTGCAGTGATGTATTTATTGCAATGCGTTTTAGCCAACCTTCAAAAGAACCTTTATTTTTATACTGTTCTATTTTACTAAATACAGTTATAAATGCATCATGCAGATTATCCTCTGCTTCCGCATAGTTTTTAGAGTACTTAAGACAAAGCGAAAATAATTTACTTGCAAATTGCTTGTATAATTGGCTTTGAGCTTGAGCATCTTGATTAATACAATTTTTTATGAGCTTGTCTAAACTCACATGAATCTTGGAATTAATTAATAATTAGTTTCTAATTAGTGTCTGGTCGGAAACAGACGATTTTTATAATTTGAATTATTTTTGATGTCATTTTTATTTTCTTTTTATAAGTTGATGCTTTAGCATCAAGCGATTAAAAATAAATGAAAAGGGCGCGAAAAGAAACAAATTTAATATTGCTGTGTTTCCGACCAAACACTAATCAAGCTTTAAGGGATTAATTTTCAACAGGTACTTCTACATAATGGTACATATCTTCACCTTGCTCGTCCTGACCTTGATAAAATTTAAACACATACGTTTCGTTATTTGTTACAAAAAAATTAAAATGAACAGTTATTTGTTCTGATTCACCAGTACAAGGTGAAGAGTTATTTGCATAAACGGTATTTACCACCGCAACTGTTCTTTGTTGCCCATCAATTTCATATATAAAATCGTTAAAAGAATAACAAGAGTTAGGCTTCGTATAAGTCATAAATATTTCATACGTTTCTCCTTGTACAAAATATTCTGGGACTTCAACACTATCAATAGCTAAAACCTCTAAGTAAAAATTATTTTCAGGACCATCATCAAGACTACAGGACGTAAAGACAAAGGTGAATATAAAGACTAAAAGGGCATATCTTTTCATACTAATAATAATCAATTTCATTCTATAGATGCAAAAAAGTTAAAAGGGTTGCGTCCAATACCAAAAAAAATCCTGAATTTATCAGGATTTTTAAGTTAATTTATGATTTAGAGTCGTTAATAAGAGCTCTAACTTTCGCTTCTAACTCGTCCATAAGGTCAGGATTATCTTTAATAATCATTTTTACAGCATCGCGTCCTTGACCAAGTTTGGTGTCTCCGTAACTAAACCAAGAACCACTTTTTTTAACAATTTCGTGCTCTACAGCCAAATCTAAAACCTCACCTACTTTAGAGATGCCTTGACCATACATAATATCAAATTCTGCCAATCTAAATGGTGGAGCTACTTTGTTTTTAACTACTTTAACTCTAGTTTTATTACCCATTACATTGCTATCACTATCTTTAATTTGTGTAGAACGTCTAATATCTAAACGTACAGAAGCATAGAATTTTAAAGCATTACCTCCAGTTGTAGTTTCGGGATTACCAAACATTACACCAATTTTTTCACGTAGTTGGTTAATAAAAATCACGGTACAATTCGTTTTACTAATCGATGCGGTTAATTTTCTTAACGCCTGAGACATTAAACGTGCATGTAAACCCATTTTAGAATCTCCCATCTCACCTTCAATTTCACTTTTAGGTGTTAAAGCAGCAACAGAATCTATAACCACTATATCAATAGCACCAGATCTAATAAGATTATCGGCAATTTCTAAAGCTTGTTCACCATTATCTGGTTGAGAAATAATTAAATTATCAATATCTACACCTAAATTTTCAGCATAAAAACGATCAAAAGCGTGTTCTGCATCAATAAATGCAGCAATACCACCTGCTTTTTGCGCTTCGGCAATAGCGTGTAGAGTTAATGTAGTTTTACCAGAAGATTCTGGACCATATATTTCTACAACTCTTCCTCTTGGATATCCACCAACGCCTAACGCAATATCTAAACCTAACGAACCAGATGAAATAGCATCCACATCTACAATCGCCTGATCGCTCATTTTCATTACTGTTCCTTTTCCGTAAGCTTTATCTAATTTATCTAAAGTTAATTTTAAAGCTTTTAATTTTGCATCTTTTTCGCTACTCATTTGTTCTGTTTTTCTTCGAATTTTTGTTCACTTTAATTTTTGAATTTAAAAACTAAAAGTGAACAAAAATTCTTAATTAAATTGACTTCAAAAATACGGCTAATTTTAATTATTTTTTAAATTAATTAGGAATTAAAAATGGATTCTATTTTTAATATGATAGTTAGAAATTATTTTATTGGCATTGGTTTAAATCTATTTTTTATCAGTTTATCCTAATCTTGTCTTTGTTCTAGGCTCTAACAACGAAGCGCTCTAAAATCTTTTTTTCCTTTCCAACGCAACCCTTTTACATTTTTTGCATCTACTAAATGAAAAAGGAAATGATTGCTATGAAATGCGCTACAAACAAACTCTAAATTTAGCTTTAGAGTTTGGTAGCCATTTGAATCTTATCGGTTTAATAAATTTTAAACCTGAAAAGATTATCAAGTTAAAAAAGGTTAGTAAAATATTAGGTGTTTCAATTGTTGTCAATCCATCGACAATTGTTAAGCCGATAAAGATTAACTTTTTAGTTTAGTTTTAAGTTAGTAAGTTAATCTAAAAGCACTTTGAAGTCATTTAAGGTGCTTTTTTTGTGCTGTTACAAATGGTTTATACTAAAAGTGATACCTTTGTAGCTTAATATAATATATTCTTTAACCTTAAAATTAGTATAGCATGCAACTGTACAATAACTTAAGCGCTAAAGAAAGAGCAGAACTTATTAAACAGGCGGGAAAAGAACGCCTAACAATCTCTTTCTACAAGTACGCGAAAATTAACAACACCGAAATTTTTAGAAATCATCTCTTTCTATCTTGGGATCAATTAGAGGTCTTGGGAAGAATTTATGTAGCTAACGAAGGCATTAATGCCCAACTCTCTGTGCTAGCAGAAAATTTTGAACTTTTCAAAAATCACTTAGACACCATTTCGTTTTTAGAAAATGTAAGATTAAATATTGCTATTGAACACAATAATTTTGCCTTTTTAAAGCTGAAAGTTAAAGTGCGAAATAAAATCGTAGCAGACGGATTAAACGATGCGTCTTTTGATGTGACTAATAAAGGTATTCATGTTAATGCCGAAAAATTTAACGAACTTATTGAAGATCCAAATACCGTTTTGGTAGATATGCGAAACCACTACGAAAGTGAAATTGGTCATTTTAAAAATGCAATCACTCCAGATGTCGATACGTTTAGAGAATCTTTAGATTTAATTGAAGAAGATTTAAGAGAACATAAAGAAGACAAGAAACTAGTAATGTATTGTACAGGTGGAATTAGATGCGAAAAAGCCAGTGCATATTACAAACATAAAGGGTTTAAAAACGTGTTTCAACTTGAAGGAGGAATTATAAACTACGTGAGACAAATTGAATCCGAAGGTCTAGAAAACAAATTCATTGGTAAAAACTTTGTGTTCGATGAAAGACGATCCGAACGAATTTCAGAAGATGTCATTGCCAATTGTCACCAATGCGGAAATCCAGCAGATTTGCATACCAATTGTGCTAATGAAGCTTGTCATTTATTGTTTATTCAATGTGAAGCCTGTAAAGACAAAATGGAAAATTGTTGTTCTTCAAACTGTATGGATATAAATCGTTTACCTTTTGAAGAACAAAAAGCACTTAGAAAAGGACAAGGTAACAGCAACGATATTTTTAAAAAAGGACGCGCAGATCATTTACCTTACAAAAAGGATTTGAGGAATATTTTTGAAAGCTTACAGCCAAAATAATTGAAGTTTCAGTGCTTAAATTTGTTTCCAGAGTATCTATACTAGAGAAGTCCATAAATAATTTTATCTTTACTCATTAATTATTTACGAATCCTATATCTAGATTTTCAAAGATTTAGATTTAATATATAAATTTCTTATGGCTTGTAACAGTTGCACAACTGGTAAAGATGGCCAACCAAAAGGATGCAAAAACAACGGAACTTGTGGTACAGATAGCTGCAATAAACTCACTGTTTTTGATTGGTTAGCTAATATGTCACTTCCAAACGGACAAGACCCATTTATTGGTGTTGAGGTGCGTTTTAAAAACGGCAGAAAACACTATTATAAAAACACAGAAAACCTTACGTTAAGCATTGGAGACATTGTGGCAACACAGGCAAAATCTGGTCACGATATTGGTATGGTTACACTTACCGGAGAATTGGTAAGAGTACAAATGAAGCGCAAAAAAGTAAATCTTGAAGACGCAGAAAACGTTTTAAAAATATATCGAAAAGCATCACAAAAAGATATTGATATTTGGTCAACTTCGAGAGATAAAGAAGAGCCAATGAAAGTAAAAGCACGTCAATTTGCGATTGATTTGAAACTGAAAATGAAAATTTCAGATATCGAATTTCAAGGCGACGGAAGTAAAGCAACGTTTTATTACACTGCTGAAGAACGCGTAGATTTTAGAGAACTAATTAAAGTCTTTGCGCGCGAATTTAGAACACGTATTGAGATGAAGCAAGTTGGCTTTAGACAAGAAGCAGCGAGACTTGGTGGAATTGGTTCTTGTGGTAGAGAATTGTGTTGTTCTACATGGTTAACAGATTTTAGATCTGTGAGTACATCTGCTGCACGTTACCAGCAATTATCATTGAATCCATTAAAGCTTGCAGGACAATGTGGTAAATTAAAATGTTGTCTTAACTATGAGTTAGATTCGTATTTAGATGCTTTAAAAGCGTTCCCAAAATCTGATGTAAAATTATACACCGAAAAAGGAAATGCAGTTTGTCAAAAGACGGATATTTTTAAAGGTTTAATGTGGTTTGCTTATGAAGGCGAATGGATGAATTGGCATATTATTACTACAGAGCAAGCCAATGAAATTATTGATAAGAACAAGAAAAAAGAAAAAGTAGCAAGCCTAGAAGAATATGCAGCTGAGCATATCCAAGACACTAAAAATGAGTTTGAGAACGTTGTAGGTCAAGATAGTTTAACACGTTTTGATAGTCCAAAATCGAATAAGAAACGTAAAAACAATAGGAACAATAGAAATAATAAGAACAGAAACAACAACACTAAAAATAAATCTCAAAATCGAAACCGCAATCAAAAACCAAAAGCCAAAACAAATGCTAAAAAAGACTAGCAATTTTTTTTTGATCGTCATGTGTTGTTTTTTAATCACAAATTGCGACTCAGATGCTGTGTTTGACGAGTATAATTCATTGCCAAACCAGTGGCATAAAGATTCTGTTGTTAGTTTTAATTTTAAAGCTCCAGATACTACAAAAAATTACAATTTACACGTTAATTTAAGAAATACAGACGCTTATAAATTCAGTAATTTATTTCTAATTGTAGAACTAAACTATCCTAACGGCAAAGCAGTAAAAGATACTTTAGAATATAAAATGGCAGCTCCCAATGGTGAGCTTTTAGGCACAGGGTTTTCAGATTTAAAAGAAAATAAGTTGTGGTTTAGAGGTTATAAAGAATCTTTTAAATTTAATGAAGAAGGAGAGTACATCATAAATATTCAACATGCCATGCGAAACAATGGTGATGTTAATGGTGTAGAAAATTTAGAAGGAATAACAGATATTGGTTTTAGAGTAGAACACGCTCAAAAATAGTTAGTATGGCAAAAAAGAAAACAACAAAATCTAAAACAGAAACATTAGATTTCTCAAAATACATACGTTGGTTTTGGATGCTGTTTGTAGGTGGAATTTTAGCAGTTGTCCTATTGTTTTTATTAGCATCTTGGGGATTTTTAGGCGAAATGCCAGATCATACTAAGTTAATGAATCCTGAAACAAATTTGGCGACAGAGGTTATTTCTTCAGATGATAAAACCTTAGGTAAATTCTATTTTAATGATAATAGGACACCAGTTGGTTACGAAAATCTTCCTAAGAATTTAGTAGATGCGTTAATTGCTACAGAAGATGTGCGCCATTATGAGCATTCTGGTATTGATGGTAGAGGCACGTTAAGAGCATTTGCTTATCTAGGTAAAAAAGGAGGTGCAAGTACAATTTCACAACAGGTAGCTAGACAATTATTTATTGGTGTTAGAGATAAGGACAACACAACAAATGCTATCATTCAAAAAGTACAAGAATGGATCTTAGCAATCCGTCTAGAGAGACTATATACAAAGGAAGAAATTATAGCCATGTACTTTAATATCTATGATTTTGGTAATAATGCAGATGGTATTCGTTCTGCATCTCGAATTTATTTTGGAAAAGAACCCAAAGAATTAAATATAAAAGAATCAGCCATGCTTGTTGGCATGTTTAAGAATTCTTCATTATATAATCCAAGGTCTCATAAAAACCCTATTGGTGTTAGAAATAGGAGAAATGTTGTTTTAGCCCAAATGGCTAAATACGAATATATTACTGAAGCCGAAAAAGATTCATTACAAAAAACAGAACTCGATCTAAATTATTCACCAGAAAGTCACAAGGAAGGAACAGCTACATATTTTAGAGAATATTTAAGAGCTTTTATGAAAGACTGGACTAATGATGGAAACAACAGAAAGCCAGATGGATCTAAATATAATATTAATAGTGATGGATTAAAAGTTTTTACAACGATAGATTCTCGTATGCAAAAATATGCTGAAGAGGCAGTAGCAGAGCACATGCCAAGATTACAAGCAGAGTTTGATAATCAAAATACCCCAAAACGAAATAAAACAACACCATTTTTAGAACTCGACAAATCTGAAATTAATAAATTAATGAATGATGGTATGATGCGCGGTGAGCGTTGGAGAATTCTTAAAAAACAAGGGAAATCAGACAAAGAAATTAGAGCGTCATTTGAAAAACCCACAGCAATGAAGGTTTTTAAATGGGTAGATGGAAAAGCAAGTGCAGTAGATACAGTCATGAAACCTGTCGACTCTATGCGCTATTATAAATCATTTATGCGTACAGGAATGATGTCTATGGATCCACTTACTGGACATGTCAAAGCTTGGGTTGGTGGTGTCGATTACAAACATTTTCAATTCGATATGGTAAAACAAGGCACACGTCAAGTTGGTTCGACTTTTAAGCCTTTTGTTTACGCAACAGCAATCGATCAATTGCAGTTTTCTCCTTGTGATTCTTTTCCAAGAACACAAATCACTATTGAAGCTAACAAATATGGCAACCCAGAATCTTGGACACCTAAAAATTCTGATGGTAATTATTCAGGTAAACAAACACTAAAAGATGCTTTAGCTAGTTCAACTAATACGGTTACAGCACGTTTAATGAATGAAATTGGACCACAACCTGTTGTTAAAATGGCAAAAAAACTAGGAATTACCTCAGAAATTTTACCTGTGCCAGCAATTGCATTAGGTACAGCGGAGATCAGTATTTATGAAATGGTAGCTGCCTATTCTACTTTTGCAAATAAAGGAGTTTACAATAAACCTGTAATGGTCACACGTATTGAGGATAAAAACGGTACAGTGCTTTACCAGTTTGCGCCGGAAAGTAAGGATGTACTGAGTGAGGAAGTTGCTTATGTTACTGTAAATCTTATGGAAGGGGTTACACAAGCTGGTTCTGGTAGAAGATTGAGACATACTGGAGTAGACAAATATAATGCAGTATATAGAGAAATTATTACGGGTTACCCATACGAGTTAAAAAATCCTATTGCAGGTAAAACAGGAACTACGCAAAACCAGAGTGATGGTTGGTTTATGGGTATGGTACCAAATTTGGTTACTGGTGTTTGGGTTGGTGCTGATGATAGATCGGTACATTTTAAGCATATTTCTTATGGTCAAGGAGCTTCTATGGCATTACCAATTTGGGGATTGTATATGAAAGCGTGTTATGCAGATAAAACCTTAGACGTGTCTGATGGAAAGTTTGAAAAACCTTCAAATTTAAAGATTGATGTAGATTGTAAAGCAAGAGACGAAGGAGATCTTGGGAGCAATGACGATTCTGAAGATAATGTAGATTTCGATTTCTAAAAATACTTATTTCTTACTTTAAACTTATTTTTGGATGAATTTTAGTACGAATTCTAACCATAGTTTTGTATTTTTAAAAAGCTAAATTTTTCTACATATGATTAATAAAAAAGTGGACAATATTACAGACGCACTAAATGGTGTCAAGGATAATATGACCTTTATGTTTGGTGGATTCGGTTTATCTGGTATTCCAGAAAATGCTATTGCAGAACTTGTAAAACGCAAAGTAAAAGGTTTAACCTGTATTTCTAATAACGCAGGAGTAGATGATTTTGGTTTAGGACTATTATTACACCAAAAACAAATCAAAAAAATGATTTCGTCTTATGTTGGTGAGAATGATGAGTTTGAACGTCAGATGCTTTCTGGTGAGTTAGATGTAGAGCTAATTCCGCAAGGTACATTGGCAGAACGTGCTAGAGCTGCACAAGCTGGTTTTCCGGCATTTTATACACCAGCTGGTTACGGAACAGAAGTTGCAGAAGGAAAAGAGACTAGAGAGTTTAATGGTAAGATGCACGTTTTGGAACATGCTTTTGATGCTGATTTCGGATTTATTAAAGCATGGAAAGGAGATGCAGCAGGAAACTTAATCTTTAAAGGAACAGCCAGAAACTTTAATCCTAATATGTGTGGTGCAGCAAAAATAACTGTTGCTGAAGTTGAAGAATTAGTAGCTGTTGGTGAATTAGATCCTAATCAAATACATATTCCAGGCATATTTGTACAACGGATTTTTCAAGGCGCACACTATGAAAAACGAATTGAGCAACGAACGGTAAGGCAAAGAAGTACATAAAGTTTATCATTCCTGCGCAGGCAAGAAATCGAAGATTCAGCGAAAGCTAATCCACGAATAAATATAAAGTTTTAATTAATAAGATTCCTGCCTTCGCAGGAATGAAAGAAAAGGATGTTAGACAAAACAGGAATAGCAAAGCGTATAGCAAAAGAAGTACAAGATGGATATTATGTTAATCTTGGCATAGGCATACCAACTTTAGTTGCCAATTATGTAAGAGAAGATATAGAAGTAGAATTTCAAAGTGAAAATGGTGTTTTAGGAATGGGACCATTTCCTTTTGAAGGAGATGAAGATGCAGACATTATTAATGCAGGTAAACAAACCATAACCACGTTGCCAGGAGCTTCATTTTTTGATTCAGCAACAAGTTTCGGAATGATTAGAGGGCAACACGTTGATTTAACGATACTTGGAGCTATGGAAGTGTCAGAAAATGGCGATATAGCTAATTGGAAAATCCCAGGAAAAATGGTTAAAGGCATGGGAGGTGCTATGGATTTGGTAGCTAGTGCAGAAAATATTATTGTCGCTATGATGCATACTAATAGAGCAGGAGCTTCTAAACTACTTAAAACGTGCTCTTTACCGTTGACAGGAGTTGGCTGTGTAAAGAAAATAGTAACAAACATGGCGGTTATAGAGGTGACACCAAAAGGTTTTAAATTATTAGAACGTGCTCCAGGAGTTTCTGTTGATACTATTAAAAACGCAACGGAAGGAGAATTGATTATTGAAGGAGAAATACCTGAAATGAAATTATAAGAAATTCCATCATATAAAATTTTAGTCGCTAAATTTTAGCGACTTTTTTGTGCGTAAAATCGTCATAATAGATGTAAAATGTTAAAAATTTATGTATTTCATCGATTTATAATGTATTTAGACTGATTAATTCAAAATATGTTTCATATTGCAGTCCCAAACAAAACGAATTTAATTAACCTGATTAACCATCAAACTAATTAACCTTTTTGTCTCAAATCTACCAAGATTACCGCTTATGAATACGAATACAAATCTACCAGAACCTACTTTAAATGAAGATCAAGAATCTTCAATTTTAGAAAACACGTTTGAGTTAGTATCAAATGTTTTCAAATTAGCCAAAAGAGTATTCATGCTATAATCCTTTAGGAATAGCATGAATTAACTTTTTTGTGTAAGCTTGCTTTGGAGAAGCGTAAATTATATCTGCATCTCCAATTTCTTCAATTTTACCTTTATTCATTACCAGTAACTGATCTGCCATGTATTTTACAACGGCTAAGTCGTGTGAAATAAATATATAAGTAAAACCAAATTGCGCTTTTAAGTCATTTAATAAATTTAAAACTTGTGCTTGCACAGAAATGTCTAAAGCAGAAACAGATTCGTCACAAACAATAAGTTGAGGTTCTAAAGCAATAGTTCTTGCAATACCAACACGTTGTCGTTGTCCTCCAGAAAACTCATGTGGATAACGATTAAAAGCCGATGCATCCAAGCCTACTTTTTCTAATATCCCAATTACTTTTTCTTTTCGTTCTTTGTTTGAAGTTCCAATATCATGAACTTTCATAGGTTCTATAATAGCATTTCCAACGGTTAATCTAGGATTTAAAGACGCAAAAGGGTCTTGAAAAATAATCTGAACATCTTTTCGTAACGTTCGCATTTCCGAAGAACTCAAATTTATAATGTCTTTTCCTTTGTATAATATTTGTCCAGAAGTGGCTTTGTCTAATTGTAAAATAGCATTTCCTAACGTAGATTTACCACAACCAGATTCGCCAACTAAACCTAAAGTTTCGCCAGAAAATACTTTAAAACTCACACCATCAACAGCATTAAAAGGTTCGTCTTTAGAAAACCAACCGGTTTTTGAAAAATAGGTTTTTTCTACATCAATCACTTCTAATAAAGGTTGTTGTGCATATAATTTCTCGTGATTTTCTTTTCTATCAGCATCAGAAATAATAGTTTTGCTCACGTTATCTGCCATAAAATCAGCAATCGTTGGTAATTGTTTTAAACGGAATTGGGTTGAAGGTCTTGCTCCAATTAATGCTTTGGTGTAATTGTGCTTAGGTGAATTAAAAATGGCATCTGTTGTTCCTTGTTCTACAATTTCGCCTTGATACATTACTAAAACACGATTTGCTAATTCGGAAACCAAAGACAAATCATGCGAAATGAATAAAATACTCATTTTTGTTTCGGTTTGTATGTCTTTCAACAACTCTAAAATTTCTTTTTGTACCGTAACATCCAAAGCTGTTGTTGGCTCGTCTGCAATTAATAATTTTGGTTTACAGGCAATTGCCATAGCAATCATGACGCGTTGTTTTTGTCCTCCAGAAATTTCATGAGGATACGCCTTGTAAATACGTTCTGGATTGGGAAGTTTTACTTTTTCAAAGAGTTTTACAACTTCAGTTTTTATTTCTGAAGCTAATAATTTAAAATGTTGTTTCAAGATTTCTTCAACTTGTTTACCACAACGCATGGATGGATTTAAAGAACTCATAGGTTCTTGGAAAATCATGGCAATCTCTTTTCCTCTTATAGTTTGGAATTCTTTTTCAGATAAACCAACAAGGTTTTTATCTTCAAAGACAATAGAACCAGATGTGATTTTAGAAATTGTTTTTGGCAATAATCCCATTAAAGCTAATGACGAAATGGACTTACCAGAACCAGATTCACCAACTACAGCAACAATTTCATTCGGTTTTATATCAAATAAAATATTTTTAATGATGTGCTTTTCTACCTGATCTTTATAAAATGAAATGTTTAAAACATCAACTTTGAGTAATCTTTTATTTGCCATAGGTAAATTTAGTTATTTTCTTCAATAGTCGTGTTCTAATAAAGTAATTCAAAGTCATTAACTCATATTGATTTGCCATAACAATTGGTTAAAGGTAATATTTATATGTTTTGGAAAACACCTCTAAAGTCCCCTCAAAAGGATTTTAGAGGTGTTTAACCTATTCAAAAACTTATTGGTATTTCAAATTCAATTATTTTTTCAGAGACATTATCTTCAGAATCTGTCAAGATAAATTTAATAAAAATGCGATTTGTACTAACACTAACAGGAATATTTTTTATGTTTTCAACTTTACTGACATAAGTCAACCAATCTTCTCCACATTTATCAATAACATCATCTTTTAAATCTTTTATAGCTGTTTCTATAAAACCTTTCCAGTCATTCTCTGTATAGGTTAAGGTCTCAAAAGTATTAGACTTTAATTGCTTAAGAGGCTTCCATTCGGTATCAAATTGTTTCCATTCATTTGAGTTGCAATTAGCATCAGAACTCATAAAAGAGAAACTGTTTTCATAACGTTGAAATAAACTCACATGTTTGTAATCATTATCTATTAGAACAATGTTTTTTCCTTCAGGTGAATCACTTACATCTACATTGATTATTGCAGCATCTTCGTTTTTTAAATCATGGGTTCTTTTGTAATCACTTGTTGCCAAGTTTTTAATTTCCACATTCAAATTATCGAGTTTAAGGCGAATTGTTCTAGCAATTTTATTTGGTGATAAATAACCGTTAAACACATAACCAATATGGTTTCTGGTCTCTACCTTTATCCATTCTCCAGATACTTTTTCTCCTGCATCTACTATAACCAGCTTAATATCGGTTTCCTCTAATACACCTATAACTTCACCATAAGATAATTTTGTCAGCATTTTTGCACTAACATCTGGTTGATCTCTAAGTGATAACCCACTTTCTGCGGCTACATACGCTTCTTGTTGTGCTGTTACGAGTGCTACATTGAATACCAATGCGATCGCTAAAATCTTCTTTAAATAATTCATAATTTCTTGTTTTTAAGTTAAACATTTTAGCGGTTTATTTTCTAGGATTCCTGTCTGTCGACTGACAGGTATTTAGTTTAAGCTTTATCCTGCAAGGTCTTTTTTTCGACCTTGTAGGTATTGGTTTACTTGGTTAAATAGACCTACAAGGTTTTTAAAACCTCGCAGGTCTCCTTCGAGTTACTTTTCTACTGTGACCCATTTTCCTTTATTTCTTACCAAATAATCGTCATTATCATACATGGCTTCAGCTTGTGCTCCCGGTAAATAGTAAGTGCCTAAATAGGAAGCATTCAACATTACAGAAAAGGTTTTGGTGCCATGTTTTCCTTTTCTATTCATGTCAAAATAAAAGTTAACACGATCATCTCTAATATCTGTATATCTCGCATTACTCACTGTTGTATCTCCAAAATCTGTAAAACGGGTGTTTACAATATCCCAACCTGAAGGGAAAATCTGTGTTAAAGCCACATCATTAACATAATCTCTCGTTAAGTTTGAAATGCTAACTGTAGCTACAAAATCTTGACCTTGTTGTAATTTGGTCACATCAATTTTGTTGCCTTGTAAATCTTTATAGATTGTTGAAATTGAGAAACCACGTTGCTCTGCTATTTCTTCTCCTAATTTTAATTTACCTGAGTTTAAAACACGTACATACACCAGATTATCTTTTCCGTTTGTAAGCGTCATTTGATTTGCACCTTCGTTAATTGGAATATTGCGTTGAGCAATGCCATTTTGCGTATCAATGGTTTCTGTTTTTCCATTAATGCTATACGTCAGTTTTAATTCTTTGCCACCATTCTGCGTAATCATTTTACCTATAGCTAATAGGTTGTATGCTGTGGTTTGTGTGCTCATCCAGCGACTACTAGATAAAGATTTTGCAATAGATTTTGCTAATTCTGTTTTCTTAGGATGATTGGTAATCAACATGGTTTCTAAAGCCATAGCTCTATTTCTGTAAATTGAACCATAGGTGTAATTATCAGCTTCTGGACTTTGAAAATCAATATTTGCTGTTTTATAAATCGCTTCGCTTGCTTCTTTTTGTCCAGCTAAAGCATAAGCAGCTGCTAATCTCCATTTGGCATCGTTAGAAATTTCTTCAAATTCTCTCAATCGATTCATACTTGCTAAATCTGGACTTCCTGCTAAAGCCAAAGTATATAAACGATATGCTTGAGCAAAATCACTGTGATACGATTTGTAGCTTGGTCTCCAGTTTCTAGCCGCTTGTCTTTGGTAGGCGATCCAATTGCTTTTAAAAGTTAAAGGCAATATGAAGCCTTTCTTTTCTGCTTCAATCATAAAATGACCAGCATAACTTGTTCCCCAATCATTGGCAGTATTTTCTCCCATCCAATAGCCTAAACCGCCACTAGCATTTTGAAAACGTCCTAAACGTCTAATGCCATTTTCAATATTACGTTGTACTTGCTTTTTCTTTTGAGGTGTTAAATCAAAAATATCAGTTAAGAATAGTTGTGGAAATACACCAGATGTCGTTTGTTCTACACAACCATGTGGATAGCGAATTAAATATTCCATACGCTTGGTGAAATCCATTGGAGGCAATGTTGAAAATTCTACTGTTGCTGAGTTAGTTCCTGATACTCCAAAGGTTGTAATATTTACTGTTTGTTTTCCATTTGCTTGTAATTCACTATCAATAACACGAGAGGTCATTGGGTTTGGATTTTCCACATCAATCTCAACTTTATAAGTTGATTTTTCGCCATTTCCTGTGGCTACAACTTCGATTGTATTTATGCCTTTTGCTTTGGTAACATCCAATTCAAAATACACCATTTTTTCATCTGGTTTGCTGAATTGAAGTGATTGCGATTTGTTGCCTTTTATAGTAATACCATCACTAACATTTACTGAAAGTGTAACATCTTTCACTTTGTTTTCCATAGCAAAAACCGTAACAGGAAGCGTGACTTTTTCACCAGGACTTAACTTTCGTGGTAAGGTGGCTAAGACCATTAAAGGCTTCTTCACTTGTACTGATTTTTCTGCACTACCATAAGCTTCAGTAGTGTTATTACCAGCAACAACCATGGTACGCACTGCACCAACATAATTTGGCATTTTTAGTTTGTGCGTTTTTGTTTTTCCAGCATCTAAAAGGAATGGTCCTAGATACGTCACTACAGGCTTAAAACGATTCGCTTTTTTGTTCTTGCCTTTTGCTGCAGCACCATCTCCTCCAATAGCAAATACTTGATCTATACTACCAGAATAAGCTCCAATGACATCATCGAAAATATCCCAAGTTTTTACGCCTAAAGCTTCACGAGCATAGAAACTATTCCAAGCATTTGGTGTTTTAAAACGTGTTAAATCTAAAAGCCCTTCTTCTACAACTGCAATTGTATAGGTCATTGCTTTATTGTTCTTTTCAGACACTTTTATCTCGTAAGATTGCTCTGGTTGAATCGCATTTGGCATATTCAATACAGGCTCTAACTTTGTAGCAGGATTTTCTACTAGCATTGGAATCACTCCATACAAACGAATCGGTAAATCATTAGATGTAATCGCATGTGGTTGCAATAATGAAATATTAATGAATACGTTTGGCGCCATTTCAGCAGTCACAGGAATATCAATTGTAGTTTCACCTTGCTTTGTTTTTACCCATTGGTGTTGTAAAACTTCAGTTCCATTTTCTATGCTTACTAAAGCTCTACCTTCGCTACCAGAAGGGAAAGTTAGTTTTGCTGTATCTCCAACATTATAATTATCCTTGTCTGTAGAGAAGACTAACATTTTTGCCGCTTCTTTATCACCTGATGCCGAGTTAGACCACCAGTTTTTATAGAAATAGGCTGTGCGTCCTGTGGCATGACCACTTACTGGATCTACTACTCTAATTAAATAACGACCACGATCACTTTCAGGAATGTTGAGTTTAAAACTTGCTTTTCCGTTTGCATCTGTATCGATTTCATATTGCTGAACAGGTCTATGATAATTACTAGACACGTAGCTTGCTAAATCATCATAAGAAGAATTCCACCACCAACGCCATTCAATTTTATAAACTTTTACTTCTAGTTTTTTACGCTGAATTGGTTTGCCTTCAGCAGTTACTGTTGCAATATCAAAGGTGTGATTTTCGTCGGTAAAGAACGAGCCATAGTTGTTGCCTTTAGGTGATTGTAAGCCAACAAAACTTTCGTAAGGAGCATAAGGCATGGTGAATGCATCGAGTGAAAAGTCACCACCATTTTCAAAAGCTCTCACTAGGAATTTTGCTGTAAGCATTCCTGGAGCATTTTTACCAATATTTAATTCTGTATCGACTTTTGCTTTTCCTTCTGCATCTAAATAACCTTCAAAAACATTAGTTTCTTCTGTACTGAATTGCTTAGTTGGATCATTAAATACATAGTTCTTATAACCTTTAAAACTCGTATAAGAGGTTGTGAACTTTGCTTTAATTTCAGCTTTTAAATTCTTTGCTGGTGCACCATGTAACCAAGCTACATTTAAGTCTCCTTGTAAGGGTTTATTGTTAGTTAAAACCTTGTCTTTGAAATCTATTTTAATTTTTAGACGGTTAGGTTTAACTGTTTCAATTTTTAAACTTTTAGTAAAGTTAGCTCCACCAACAGACACTTTAGCATTGTAGTTTCCGGTTTTGTAATCTGGTGATGTTGGTACTTTAAAATCAAAGAAATTATTGATATTATCTACTGAGACTTTTCTGTACACCAACTTACCAACAGGATCTGTAACTTCTAGTTTTACAGGATGTCTTTTAGGTAATTTATTAGCCTTGTCATTTAAAACAAAGGTTAAGAACAAACTATCTCCTGGTCTCCAAACTCCACGTTCTCCATAAATGTAGCCTTTCAATCCACGTTGTAATCTATTTCCTGAGACATCGAACTTACTTAGCGATAAAGAATTACCATCAAACAATTTCACATAGCTTACGCTTTTACCTTTGGTAACAATGGCGAAAGCTGCACGTTTTTTAGCATCAATTTCTATGATACCATCAGAATTTGTTTTACCAGTGGCTAATTCTTGTTGTTGGTAATTATAGAGTGTCACTTTACTTCCACTTTCAGGATCTGTAGATAAGATATTAGTAACCGCAAAGAAATAGTTGTAGTCATTTCCTTGTTTAGCAATTACACCAAGATTTGAACTTATGAGGTTTAGAGATACTGTACGATTTCCGTAATTAAAATAAGAATCAGTACAAGGGTTGTCTCTATCTCTATATCTGTAATTGGTGTTTCTGTAGCTGTAGCTTAAATTATCCCAATAACGTTCTTCGCGAAGCTTTTGTTCTTCTTCAGAAATATCTTCTGAGGCATAGAAATCCTCTTCGTAATAATCATCGTAGTAGTCGTCATAATAATCGTCCTCATCAACTTCTGTAGTTTCAGATTTTGATGTACAATCGTAAAGGGAATAGTCTTTTTTAAAGCCGACTTCTACACGATATATTGCACCAGGATCTGCTTGTATATATTTAGATAAATCTATACTGTAGGCTTTCCATTTGCCTGTGTTTTGTTTTGGATCTTGGATTAAAGTAATTGTTTCTTTAGCAATACGACGACCAACATGTTTTATACCATATTCGTTATTGCTGTTCATGTTGTTTTCTTGAAGAAACTGAAGAACGTTGTCTTCAAATATTTTGATGATTCTCACATCTACTTTACTAAGATTTACGGCTTCAAAATTGAATTTTAAATCTTTAGAATTTGGTAAAATAGAGCCATTGCTAATCAAACGTACTTGTGGTTTTAATTCCTCGAAAGTTAAAGTTTGAGCGAATGCAGTTTTAAGTTTAAATCCATCAGTATTTTTAATACCTGTAAAGACATCTATTTTAATATCTCCGACTAATTTGGTGTCTGGATAAACTTTTAGAACATTGCCATCAACAATATATTTCGGATTTTTTACATTCTGAATGGTCACTAAACCCGCAAAATTCTGTTGCTTTTTTAAAGGATCTGAAAAGTTAATGGATAAGTACTGCTCTGGATTTTGAATTACTTGTGTTTCAGTAATAGTGAAATTGTTTTTTCCAGGGATATTGATAAAGTTCTCACCTTTATTTTCGGCTTTAATCGCTTTGCCATCCCAAGCGATATCAATTTTACTGTCTTCTACTTGGCGTTTGATGCTATCGATTCTGAATTCGAAATATTTGGAAGGTTCTGGTACTTCTAGCCAAACTAAATTCAAATCTTTTTTATTCTGCTTAGCTGATACTAATTGCTTTGCATCTTCTAAAGTGATCACATCTGATGAGCGTAATTGACCCAATACATATTGCCATTCTTTACTGTAAGATTGTAGGTTGTTGGTGTTGATACTAAAACTTGGTGTAATGGTTTTAAACTCAAAGGTGTAGTTTTTAAACTCTGCAGGAATGGTTTTATAGATATCACCCAATTTTACTGTAACTCCATAAGCCGTTGCAGGCCCTAAAGCTTCGTTTGGCGTAAATAGAAGTGTGTGTTTATTGAGTGCTTTTAATGTGCCTTGGATATGAGGTTGTGTTTTAATTAAACCTGCATCTAATTCTTGTTCTGCTTCCCAACCTTCAACGTCGCTGGCTAGATTAATTTTAATAGGTGTAGTTACTGAAACCACTCCAGAAGTGGTGTAACTGATATAATCTCTGTACTTAAAAATGTTGTCGGTTTCTAAGGGCTTCTTTTTACACGAAATTGCGATTACGATAAGAGCTAGGAAGGCAAGGTGCTTTTTGATATGCATAGTTATTGATGGATTTAGTATGATACTTCGATTAAAAAGAAGGGTAGGTACTTTCTTGTTAATTAAGTACGCTTATATTTTAGTGTTTAGACTTTGGGTTGTTGTTAAATTGTTCTTAAAGTTAGGAAATGTCCCTTTAAGAGGATTAGAATTATTGAGAAGTTTTGAACTACTTCTTCTTGAAATTTCTCGATAGTTCTACTGAGCTTACAGAAGTGTAAATTTTCGAAAGAATTTAATCACAGTAATTTTTTTAATAGTTGATTAACTTCTATTTTAGTTTCATCCAAAATCTTATTGTACCAGTTTAATTGAATATAATGAAAGTGGAAGTCGTCTAACATTTTAGCATATGATGCATTATTTACATCCTTAAATGAATTTATTCTCCTATTATGAATATATTTTTCACTTAAAGTACTCCATCTTTCGTCTACAATTTTGCCATTATCTATAAGTCTATCATAATTAGAGCCATATAGTTTTATAATATTTTGAATACTATTTTTTTGACGATAGGTATTAATTTCATTTCCTGCTATTGCAGATTTAAAAGCTCCTGAGACAGGATAAAATGTGCGCTGTCCAGAAAAAAGATAAATAGACATTAAAGAATCTATCCGTGTTTTATTGTTTTCATAATCTTTCGAGTATTCACTATTTAGTAGGTTATAAGCATCAATTTTAGGTTTTGTATAAGCTTGAACATATTTTATAAATTCTAGATCTTGATTAAGATCATCATTTATGCTCTTAAAAAATTCTTTTTCTGCAGTAGCATGTTTTCTATTTTCATTCCAATTATTAATCTGTAAAGCAATCAAAATTCCAATTACGACAAGAATGATTTCTCCAATGGCATAGATAAGGTATTTCGAAAACTTGTTTTCGGATAGAAGTCGTTGACGGATTCGCCTAAATATTTTAATCATTTACTTTCTTTAGGTTGAAAGTAAATTAGGTCAATGGTAGTCCTTGAGGTTGGTTAACTATATGTTTTTAAAGATATTAAAATGATACAATAAAATACCTTTGCGCTCTTCCTTAATCCTTAACTGGGATTCAGTGTTCAATTCTGAATGAATTTTTTTATATGGAGATCTAATTGCTCTAAAGTTACATTTTTTGAGTAAACCAGTTCGATTTTAACTAACATTTTATTAGTAACTTCGCACCAAAATTAAATAATTCATAAAAAACAAGCATATATGGAAGCAGTTGCTACCGATTTCGGAATAAAAGAAGCCTTAAGTCAGTTAGGTGTTAAAGATTTAAATGAAGGTACTTCTACAGGTTCAAATAATTTTTCAAATGGTGACATCATAGAATCATATTCACCAGTAGATGGCAAATTAATTGGCAAAGTAAAATCGACAACACGAGCAGATTACGATAAAGTAATGGATGCGGCTACAAGCGCATTTTTATCTTGGAGAGATAAGCCAGCACCACAACGTGGAGAAATAGTTCGTCAATTTGGAAACAAATTAAGAGATTTAAAAGAGCCTCTTGGTAAACTCGTTTCTTACGAAATGGGTAAATCTTTACAAGAAGGTTACGGAGAAGTACAAGAAATGATTGACATCTGTGATTTCGCAGTTGGATTGTCGAGACAATTAAATGGTCAAACAATTCCATCTGAACGTCCAGGACACGTAATGAGAGAACAATGGCACCCAATAGGTGTGGTTGGGATTATCTCTGCATTTAACTTTCCTGTGGCTGTTTGGGCTTGGAATACGGCTTTAGCATGGATTTGTGGTGATGTATGTGTTTGGAAAGGTTCTGAAAAAGCACCTTTATGTACTATTGCTTGTCAAAATATAATCGCTGAAATTTTAAAAGACAACAACTTACCAGAAGGAATCTCTTGTATTATTAACGGAGACTACAAAGTTGGTGAAATGATGACAACAGATCACAGAATTCCTCTAGTATCTGCAACTGGTTCTACACGTATGGGAAGAATTGTTGGTGCAAAGGTTGCTGAACGTTTTGGTAAATCTTTATTAGAATTAGGTGGAAACAATGCCATTATTATTACTCCTACTGCAGATTTAAAAGTGGTTGTTCCTGGTGCTGTTTTTGGTGCTGTAGGAACTTGCGGACAACGTTGTACATCAACAAGAAGACTTATTATTCACGAATCTGTTTACGATAAAGTAAGAGATGCTATTGTTGGTGCTTATGGTCAATTAACTATTGGAAATCCTTTAGATGAAACCAATCATATTGGACCATTAATAGATCACGATTCTGTAAACACCTATTTAGCCGCAATTGAAAAAGCAAAAGCTGAAGGAGGGAAAGTTTTAGTTGAAGGCGGAGTTTTAGAAGGAGAAGGTTACGAAAGTGGATGCTACGTAAAACCAGCGATTATAGAAGCTGAAAACAATTTTGAAATTGTACAACACGAAACGTTTGCTCCAATTTTATATTTAATGAAATATTCTGGAGACGTAGAAAATGCTATTGCTAAACAAAATGGTGTTGCGCAAGGTTTATCTTCTGCTATTATGACAAACGAAATGAAAGAAGCAGAGAAGTTCTTATCATACGCTGGTTCAGATTGTGGAATTGCAAACGTAAATATAGGAACTTCTGGTGCTGAAATTGGTGGAGCCTTTGGTGGTGAGAAAGAAACAGGAGGAGGACGTGAGTCTGGATCTGATGCT